>Ga0209013_10000350_pt1 | contig 40449 bp, 49 predicted proteins | sample Cruoilmetagenom2_FD_187291 | JGI IMG/M metagenome (GOLD analysis project Ga0209013, IMG submission 187291) | Oil polluted marine microbial communities from Coal Oil Point, Santa Barbara, California, USA - Sample 2 (SPAdes) (version 2) | ecosystem: Environmental > Aquatic > Marine > Oil seeps ...
TTTTCGAACTTATTTTTGGCCATTCCCTGGCAGATATGTCTGTTTTTGACCCCCATGTATCTGGTGGTACACGATTTCCTTCCCGGGATAATCTGTCTTGCTCTACTTGCGCTTCTCTCAGTAGTTCTATACTTCAGGTGGTATAGAGCCCTGCCCCGTAGCAGTGAAGATTAAAAGGAACTTTGGTTAGCCGGGGCATAAAATGGAGACTTACCTTGCTTTTCTGGTGCGCCGGTAGATATAGTAACCCATCAGGATGATGATGAAGATAAGAATAGGAATATCAAAGGGGCGCATCACCTCCCGAATATTCTCCCAGTTTTCCCCCAGAGCATACCCACCAATAGCTAAGCCGAGGCACCAGGGAAAAGAACCAAGGAAGGTAAGCAGGATAAAGTAGGGAAGATTCATCCGGGCAACACCGGCAGGGAGGGAGATGAAGGTGCGGACTACGGGAAGAAGGCGAGAAAAAAATACCGTTTTATTCCCGTATTTCGCAAACCATCTCTCAGCCAGATCAAGATCACGAGGAGAAAGCAGAACGTACTTGCCGTACCTCTCAACCAGCACCCTGCCTCCTTTAGCTCCCACATAATAGGCCACCAGGGAGCCCAGAAGACAGCCCAAGGAACCATAAAATCCGGCCAAGAAAACATATCCCATTCCCAGCCCTTCTTCCTTGATGAGCATCCAACCGCTTAAAGGCATGATGATTTCACTGGGAAGGGGAATGCAGGCGCTCTCTATGCTCATAAGGACCACCACTCCCCACCATCCCATGAAAGCATAAGCTTCCTGGATGAACTCCAGAACCTGCTGCTCCATCACATTGATATACCCAGCCAGCGCAGGATAGTGGGAAGCCCCCAGCTACCCAGATAGGCTACCCACGTTCCCTTAACTGTCTTACCTGCGCAGCAGGCGAAAAAAAACTTCCACAGGGGAAAGCGCATGGCCCCGGCAGTAGCCCCGATAAGGACAAATAAAGGGTTGGGTACTGAGGACGAAAAGAACAAAAACAGGGTACCTCTTTGCTTCATCCATCCTTCTATTTTAATGTAGCTGGAATAAAATCTGGTCTCAAAAGTCTTGCGCCCCCCTCGCCCCCCCATATAAGTGATCAGCACCCCCACCCCCTCACCCAACCCCGCCGCTAAGCCAACATAGTAGGGCGTTAAGATTCCCCCCATAGCAAACACCATCGGGAGACCAGGGACGGGAACGATGACCGTGCCCCCGGTTAAGACACTCATGACGAAAACACCAAAATAGCCATAGCCCTGGAGGTCTTCAAGCTTGTCCCGGTAGATAACTGCCAGTACGATGAGAGTTAAGACGATGGCTGCCGCCAGCAAAGATAGATACCATTCCCTGCTTTTTTCCTTAAGCATATACTCCTAAAAGCTGAATTCAAGCCTTCTTAAGATTATAACTTATGGTTTAAACTTCTCTTTAACCAGGCTAGAGAACTTAAGCTTCGAATTAGATGGTCATTATCAAAAGGGCTATCATTTGGGAGAGCTCATTTATGGCCCCATAATTATCCCCAGTAAGCCCCCCCAACTTTCGACGAAGGAAAAAGGATAAACCAAGGGTGAAAGCCATAACCCCCGCCATGCACAGGATCCCCCTCCACCCCAGGGCGGCGGCAACTATGAGAGAAAAAATAAAGGCAAAAGCTGCCCTTCGGGCAGTGACCTCACGTTTGAAGGCTGCCCCCATCCCTTCTCCTTTAGCTGGGGGAAAGGAAGCCATGGCGTATACCATAGCTGCCCTGGAAAGCGTGGGGGACAAAACCAAGGCCTTCATCCTTAAGTCATCGTCTAAAGAGGAAAGAAAGGCATATTCCAGAATGAACAGGATGACCACCCCTAAGACTCCATAGCTTCCCACCCGGCTATCCGACATCACCTCTAGCCTCCTCTCCCGGGAGGAGTGAACCCCTATCCCATCAAAAGTATCGATAAGCCCATCCACATGCATTCCCCCGCTCAGGAGAAGAAGAAGGGTCAGGATAAGAGCATTTCGCGCTGGATAAGGAAGGATCTCTCCCAAAAGCGTGTCCGCCCCCCACAGGATAAGGCCGAGAGCCAGCCCCACCAGGGGAAAGTAAGCCGTCGACTTCCCCAGGTCCTCCAGGGTGACCCCCCGATTCCCTAAGGGGAAGATGGTGAGAAAGCCAAAGGCTGAAAGTATCCTACGAAATTCCTGCTTCATTGAAGGTCTTCATCTGAGAGAGGATGTTAGTAGCTGCCTCACACAGGAAAATTCCCAGGGCTGCCCCTGTTCCTTCCCCCAACCTCATCCCCAAATTGAAAAGGGGGGAAAGCCCCAGATGTTCCAGGACGAATCTATGACCAGGCTCCACCGACAGATGGGAGGCAATGAGGTAATCCTTGACCTGGGGGCAAAGATCCGCGGCAATCAGGGCAGCCGCACCCGAGATGAAGCCATCGATGACCACCGGGATATGATGGTGGGCAGCGCCCAGAATAACTCCACATATTCCCCCTATCTCAAATCCTCCTACTTTAGACAGGACATCCAAGGGATCTTGGGGTTGAGGTTGGTTTATCTCGATAGCTCTATTTATCACCTCTACCTTGTGGGAGAGCATGTCATCATCCACCCCTGCCCCCCTGCCGGTTACCTCCTCCACCTTCCTGTGAGTGATGACGGCGGCTATAGCAGCGCTAGGGGTGGTATTTCCGATCCCCATATCCCCTGTTCCCACGATATCCAGCTCTTCGGATAGCTCATCCACTATCCTTATACCCTCCTCGATGGAAGCTTGAGCCTCTTCCCGGGTCATGGCCGGGCCTTGACTTAAGTCTTGCGTTCCCCGATTTACCTTCCTGGATAGAAGATTGGGATGAGGTTCAAGTTCCGAGGCTACCCCTATATCCACCACTACCACCCGACAGCCAGTATGATGAGCCAGAACGTTTATCCCGGCGTTCCCCAGGGCAAAGTTTTTAACCATCTGGGCAGTAACTTCCCGGGGCCATTTAGTTACTCCTGCATCCACTACTCCATGGTCCCCGGCTAAAGTGATTATCGCCTTTCGTGAAAGGCGAGGGAATTCTTCCCTTTTGATCCCACATATTTTTATGGATAGCTCCTCCAACCTTCCTAAACTTCCCTGAGGCTTTACCAGCTCATCCTGCCTTTTCCTGGCCTTATCCATCGACCTTTGATCTAAAGGACCTATTCCCTGGATTACCTGACTTAGGCTTTCCACATCTACTCCTTTCTAATGAACTATATCAGCGCATGCGTCTACGAAACGTCTGGCAAGCTCCGGGTCGCTGCCAAAATGAAGGTGAAGATAAGAGCCCAGGATGTTAGACCTCGAGCCCAGGATAAAGCCCTCCAGTTGCTCTCGAGGCTCAAGGATACGGTAGGCAGCATTATCGTGAGGTTCGGGCATGGCTGACCAGTGGAACAGGTGACCACGAAGAACCTGCCCCCGTGGTGCCAGAATGCTATCCCTCAGGGTTTGAGCTACCACATAGCCCATCCTCACCCTCCCTCCTTGCATCCTGGCCCAACCAGGGACTAACCCCACCATGACATGCTCATCGCCCTCAAAGTTGACCATCCTCTGTGAAATATACATCAGACCACCGCATTCAGCATAGACAGGCATGCCTGCCCCAGCTGCCTCCCCCAGGGACTTCTTAAATTTGGTATTCGATTCAAGCTCGCGGGCATATAGCTCCGGAAAGCCACCACCGATATATATTCCCTGGATGTCAGATGGAATCTCGCCGTCATGTAGAGGGCTTACCGGTCTTAAGCTCGCTCCAAAGTGCGTAAGAAGGTCAAAGTTATCCGGATAATAAAAGCCGAAGGCTTCATCCTGGGCTATGGCCATAGGAACCCTTATGGGGTTCTCTTTTTGAGAAAAGAGGTTAGATTTGGCCTCCGGCAGTGGCTTTGCTTTTCTGGCCAGATTTATGATGGCGGCTACATCTATAGTTGATTCTACTTGCTTTACTATTTTCTCTATCCATTCGCTTTTTTCTTCCTTTTCATAAGCAGGTATCAATCCAAGGTGGCGTTCAGGAAGGATTAGCTCTGCTCTCTTAGATAGATACCCCAGCACGGGAAGATTGGCCCTTTTTTCTACTGCCTCAGTCGCGGAGCTAAGATGGGAAGGACTTCCCACGCCATTCAGGATGACGCCGGCCAAGTTTAATTCTGGGTCGAGCAAGCGGTAGCCCAGGGAAATGGCGGCAGCGCTGCCCGATATCTTTTCCACATCTACTACCAAGACCACGGGAGCTTGGATCCATTTAGCTATCTCCGCCGTGCTACCAGTGGCCGCGAGCCCGTTCAGCCCATCGTATAGGCCCATCACTCCCTCCACGACAGCCACATCCACCTTGATAGCAGCACGGGTGAAAATTTCCACCAGGTTCGGCTTAGAAAGCAGGAAGCTATCCAGGTTTCGGCAAGGCAGTCCGGCAGCCGAAGAAAGATAGGTAGGGTCAATGTAATCTGGCCCACATTTAAAGGGCTGGACTTTGAGGTGTCGACTTTTTAAAGCGGAAATGATCCCACAACTGATGATAGTTTTGCCTACCCCGCTTCTTGTCCCCCCCACCACCAGCCGAGGAATGTTTATCAATGTTCAATTCCTTTACGGGATTCAATGCCCTCTTGGTAATAGTGCTTGACCTCCACCATTTCAGTTACCAGGTCGGCGACATCTATGAGTTCAGGTGGTGCATACCGGCCGGTTAATACCACTTCCACGCCGTACGGCTTCAAAGATACAATCTCCAGCATGTCCTTAAGGGAGATGAGATTAAAGTAGTAAGCAGTAATGATCTCATCGAACACCACTATATCATACTCTCCAGAGAGCATGGCTTCCCTCCCCCTGGCCAGGCCCTCCCGGGCCATCCGGACATCCTCTTCCTGGGCTGGCATCCGCACATGGACAAAGCCCTTACTTCCATATTGCTCGATAGTTATATAAGGTTGAACCATTTTGGCCGCCTCAAGCTCACTGTAATGTTGTCCCTTCATAAACTGCCCTATATAGGTTTTGAGCCCTGCCCCTATGGCTCGAAAGGCAAGACCAAAAGCAGCAGTGGTCTTGCCTTTGCCATTTCCAGTGTAAACCTGGACATATCCCTTTCCCAGAGAGCTGGACTTTTTTTCCATAATTAGCTCCTTTCCAGATTATATTTTTTGCTGTAGCCGCGGGGGGTAATCATCCACTTATCTAAGGTAAAGGTAGAGGAATTTCCTACAATGACAGTACTGGACATGCCGATGTCAAAGTCCAGCATGTGGTCTATATCAGTAATGGCTATCCTTTGCCCTTTTCGATAGGCACTGTCCACTATGCCTACCGGGGTAGAGCCACCGCGGTATTTAAGTAAAATATCCCTGGCCAAAGCCAGCTCACGACGGCGACCCTGGCTACAGGGATTATACAGGACAATGACCATATCCCCCCGGGCGGAAAGCTCTAATCTCCTCTCAATGTCCTCCCAGGGAGTAAGACGGTCGCTCAAGCTGATGCAGGCAAAATCAGAAGTTAAGGGGGCGCCCAGAAGGGAGGAAGCTCCACATAATGCTGGAACGCCCGGAATAACTTCTAGGTAAATCTCAGCTTTCTTTTGAAAGCGCAGCATCTCCATAACCAGTCCGGCCATACCATACAGGCCTGAATCCCCTCCGCTTACCAGGGATACCGTTTTTCCTTGACCAGCTAGAGATATCGCTCTTTCTGCCCGCTTCACCTCCTCCCCCATCTCTGTGCTCACGACCTCCTTGCCCCGGACAATCCCCCCCAGAAGCTCAATATAGGTTCTGTACCCCAAAATCACGTCGCTTTCGCTTAGTGTCTTCCTGGCCCTGGGGGTGAGGTAATCGGGATCGCCAGGACCTAAGCCTACTAAAAAGAGCTTCCCTAAACTTTTATCAAATGGTATGCGAGCTATGGCCAAAGTAATATCCCCTAATTTTGTCTTAGGCACCAAAAGTGAAGAGGCTCCACTGCTCAAAAGCGCCGCTGCTTCACACACAGAGGGAGTCCCCACCCATTTATGGGTCATTGATGATGGCGGAGAAGGGAAATCAACTTCGGCTAAAGCCGGGGCAGAAAAGAATTCCACGTTCAGGCTTTTTGCCTGGGCCAGATGCGAAAGGCTAGCCTCACCTTGTTTAACGTCGATGGTGGCCACATTCCTTATGCTCTTTGGGGAAAGGTTGTGCTTTAACAGCAACTGACCCACGGCCTCCTCTATATGAGAAGGGCTCACCCCTTGATGATAGCCCAGACCCACTACCAAGCTTTTGGAGCGGTATATTGCTACATGCTCGACTAACTTCTGATCTAAAAGGCGGTCGGTTATGATGATGGCTGCTTTCAAGCTCAACCTCTTGATATCCTCCAGATTAGTGAGTATATAGATATTGGTCGGAAGAGGCGTTCCTTTTGGCCACCAGTTCCTCTCACCAGCATCCTGGTATATTCCCACCTCCTCTCCATTTATTAGGGCAGCTCTGACCCGGGCAAGGTCGGCTCCCTCCTCCAATTCCCAGCCAAAGCTTTGCCCCAACGTATCTAAGGAGATGGTTTCTCTTGCTTCTTCGGCAGTGGTAATAACCGGCTGGGCGCCAATAGCTTGGGCAATTCTTCTGGCTAGCTCATTGGCACCTCCCTCATGGCCGGAAACAAGGCTTATGGCAAATCTACCCCCTTCATCTACCACCACTACTCCAGGGTCCTTATGCTTATTCTCGAGCTTGGGGGCCACCAGGCGGACGGCTATGCCTGCCGCCATGATGAGCACCAGGCTCCTATACCCGGGAAAGAATTCTCCTATCAGTTCCTTTAGTGTCTGAGAGAAAGGGTACATCCTTTCGCCGGGTTCAAAGCCCAGTTTCTCCGGGAAGTACAGGATGCTCCCAGGTAAGGCTTCCAATATTTTCCTTCCTAATTCAGCTCCACTCTTGGTGATGGCAACGATGGCCACCTTTTTACTTTCGATATCCATGACCAAAACCCTTATCATAGAGCCTGGAGCGATAACCCTTGGCCTTGAGAATATCTCCCACCACCACCACTGCCTGCCTTTCTATTCCTTTCTCCTTCACCTTCAAAGCAACATCCTTGAGGGCGGCGCGCATTACCTCCTCATCCTCAAAGCTTGCCCTATACACCACTGCCGCGGGCGTATCGGGGGGATATCCACCCTCCAAAAGCTCCCGTACTATTTTTTCTATCCTGGATATACTCAAGAAGATAACCAGTGTGGCTTTATGCCTGGCTAAGCTACTTAAGCTCTCTTCCTGGGGGACAGGAGTTCTGCCCTCCATCCGGGTGATGATGACAGTTTGAGAGAGCCCAGGTATGGTGAGCTCAGTCTTAAGTGCAGCGGCGGAAGCTCCCAGTGCGCTTACCCCGGGAATGATCTCATATTCAATGCCTGCCTCATCCAATATTTCCATCTGCTCAGCAATAGCTCCATAGATGCTGGGGTCACCGCTTTGAAGGCGAGCTACTGTTTTTTTCTCCTTTACTGCCTTAGTCATAATCTCGGATATTTCTTCTAAAGTGAGCGAGGCACTCTTATATACTTCAGCCCCCTTTTTCGCCCCCGAGCATATTTTTTCATCTATTAAGGAGTCAGCATAGATTATGACATCTGCTTTTTGCAGGATTTTCCTCCCTTTAACAGTTAAAAGCTCAGGGTCGCCAGGGCCGGCACCGATGAAATAAACCCTGGTCATCTCATTTCTTCATGTTCTTCTCCACCTTCTTTCGAAAGGTATGTCTCAATTTCTTTTATGCCTTCGATATTTCTCCTAAGTGCGACCTTACATTATGACTCACCGCTATATGATGGCTTCCTTTAATTCTATCCAGTACGAACCCCTCCTTTTCAAGTACCTTGATAATTTTCTGAGGAGTAAGAGATGGGAGTTTAGGCACGAGCCTTCACCGTTAGGGTATATTCTAGAGTTCCTTCCTCTGTTGGTATCTCTTCATCATGCTCTTTCAGGCTCTTTATGTATAACTCAATAGCTTCCTTTGCCATCTCTATCGCTTCTTCTATTGTGTCTCCGTATGTAACACAGCCGGGAAGAGATGGAACTATTACCGTATAACCCCCTTCAGGTTCTTTTCCAAGTAGGATCCTATAGCTTAATAGTCTCATATTACCCCCTTATGTAGTCTATCATAATAAAAATTTCGCCTAACACAGCATAAAAGAAGTTTTTGCGAAACAAAAATTTGGGTGAGTGCTATAAGGCACGAACCTTTTATGCTGTGTTAGGCGAAGTAGGAGCACTACACTTCACAGTTTGCTAAATTATCATGTTACTCAATCTTCAAGCTCAAATACCATCTCACAGTAATCATCACCAGCATTTAAATAATGGGTATGATATGAAATTAGCTTAGGATTTAGTATCTCGCAGATTAAATCACATGCATCTGGGGATATCCTCGAGCATAACTCAAGGTTCCAGTTACCATGGCAAAGACAATCATACTCCCTTACCACGGCACGTTTTGCCGAGGATTCAATTATCTCTCCCCTTACCATCTGCAATTGGTGAGCATCCCTTAACATTTGCGCAGCCCCCTTTGCGTTTTTCTCATACGTTCCTACAAGTGGCTCAAAACCCTTACGGCACATGTCTATGAAAATTTTCGAAGTCAATTCAAGCCCTTTTTTCTTCCCATACTCTCTATTCAGGATCTCATAAGTTGACCTTACTAATTGTACCCGTACTGAATTAAGAGTATTTGCCTGCATTTGGTCAGTGACTTCATTTTTCTCTCTGTCCATTTTACCTCCTTTTACTTTACAAAGCTTGCTAATAGTATAAATTATTTTTCTAGACTTTTAACATGGTGCATCCTATTTCGCCTAACTTGTTAATAAGCGAAGTACTTCGCAATAACCTCAAAAACCGAGGTTTATGCGAACCTCCCAGGTCAATCAATTTAGTGCCACTCACTTCTTTCAAATCCGTATTTTTTCTCCCATCCTAAATTGTCAAGCAGACTTCGAATGCGTCCTAACTCCCTCCGGCTCACATGAGTATATCACTGTGTTATTCAGGGGGTCCTCACGCCCCGAAAGTTCCTGGATATATCGTTTGCCATTTGTCATCATATTTCCTCTATTTTAACCAATAAAATAAACGTGAGGGTCTTGTTGGCTTGCCATATTTCTTCTCACCCATTTTTTATCTCCTCCCAGATCTCTGAGATTTTTGGCTTAAGTTCCAGCAAATCCTTCTTTATAACCAGCCATACTCTTTTTAAGTTCACGCCAAAATAATCATGAGCGAGAATGTCCCTCATTCCTGCAATCTTCTTCCTATAGGTATATCGGAATGCTTATTCCTGAATTTCTCATCTATCTTCTTTACTGCTTCCCCAATAATCTCCAGCCTTCTTACAACCGCATCCTGAACTTGACGCCTATTATAAAACTCTTTCTCATTCAGTGGCTGTGTACACTCTTCTATTGCCTCGATGCTTTCCAGAATACCCTGTACATATAATCTCATATCTTGCTTCATAGGATGGTTATCTGCTTGCTCAGTATCCTTTCTCTAATGGACGGTTTAATTGTGCTGTATTCCACCAGATCAACCTTCCTACCGAGCACTTCTTCGAGCTCAATTTTTTAGCCCCACAAAATCAAACAAACTAATATCGCTTTCAATCTCTACCAGAATATCCACATCGCTATCTTCTCTTGCTCCACCTTTTACCACAGAGCCGAAAACCCTTGCCCTTTTCGCATCGTATTTTTTAAGTATGGACAGGATTCTGTTCTTAATCTCTTCAATATCTATTTTTATTCTCCTCACCTATTCGTTCGCCATCATACCTTTTTATGTCAAGTGATGAAATATACCTTGGTCATCTCATTTCTTCATGATGAGCAGAGAAAAGTAGTCCACATCCTTCACCTTTCTTATATCCTGAATTATTCTTTCCTCCCTCAGGGTGGATCTTTCTACATAGGTGCATTTTGACATAAGGTCGAGCTCCTTAAGGATGTTTAAGACCCTGTCCCAAAAGGAAGATAGCTTGAGGATGATCACGGTATCAAACTTCTTGAGCACCTCCCGAAGCATTTCCTCCGGGAGTACAGAGGTTATAACCGCCACTTTCTCATCACCATGGGCTAGAGGGATGAGGGTGCGGGCGCTGGCAGCATGCAGAGAGGAGATGCCCGGAATTACTTCTACCCTGACCTCAGGATGGAGCCTTCGCAAAGTCTCAAATACATGGATGAAAGTTCCATAGAAAAAGGGGTCGCCCTCATTAACGAAGACGCAGTCCTCCCCTTGGCTTAAGCAATGCCATATCTTCTCCGCTGCCCTTTCCCAGTGGGGAATGAGACTTGAACTATCCTTGTGCATGGGAAAATTAAGCTCCACTACTTTGGCTGAGAGTTGGTCATCTAATGAGCAAAGGATGGAATGGGCGAGGCTTAAACTATGGTTATGGCTTCGAGGGGCAAAGATGAGGGAAACCTCGGACAGAACGCGTTTTGCCTTAAGAGTGATAAGCTCGGGGTCTCCCATTCCTAATCCCACCCCGTACAGGCATCCCAGCTTATTTTTCACTCTTTTCTCCTCTCACTATAAACACGGGGTTCAGAGCTTGAAGCCGGCTGAAGCTAGAAGCGCTCAGGCTACGGGCTACGCTCACTAGCGTCACCTCAACCTCCAGGCCCTTTGACCTCAGGCCTTCCGCTGCCAGGTTTAAACTTTCTAAGTTCACAATGTTGAGTACAACATTTCCTCCAGGCAAAAGCCGTGGGCAAGCCACCTTCAGTATTTCTGTTAGCTTCCCTCCGCTTCCCCCAATGAATACTGCCGTAGGGTCAGGTAGCTCGTCCAATCCTTCTGGGGCAAAGGCTGACACTACCTCCACCCGTGAGGCCCCCAGTCGGTGGATATTTTCCTCAATTATCTCTCTGTCCAGAGCATTCTTCTCTATGGCAAAGATATATCCCTTTCGGACAATGAAGGAAGCCTCAATGGAGATAGCCCCTGAGCCTGCCCCGATGTCCCACACCACGCTTTCCTCAGTAAGGCCCAGTTTGGCCAGAACTACTGCCCTGACCTCTAGCTTGGTGATGAGGCCTTCTCTTCTTTTTCTAAATACCTCATCGGGGATTCCTAAGATACGTGGAGAAGGCTTTAGCTCCTTCTGGATCAAGATTAATACATTAAGGGGGGGAAACCTCATCTGGACTAAATCAGAAAGGTCAGCTTCAATGATGCTTTCATCTTCTTCCCCTAAGGATGAGCAGACATAGGCCGAACAGTTGTCTATGCTGTGGGCCAGCAAAACTTTAGCCACCTCAGAAGGGGAGTTTTGGGGGTCGGTGAATATACCCACCTTGTGGTGCGAGCGCACCACCTCCACGATATCCTCAATGGGCCGGGAGTGAACGCTCGTAAATACGGCATCATCCCATTGCTCCTTGATTTTAGCAAAGGCCATCTGCATCGAACTTACGTTGGGGATTATCTCCACTACATCCTTGCCTAATTCCTTCACCATATACCGGGCTATCCCGTAGAAATTGGGGTCGCCGGAGGCCAGCATCACCATCCTCTTTTGCCCTAGTCTTTCCTTAATAGTCTCGACTATCTCTTTGAGGTTATCCTTGACGACTATTTTCTCCGCCTTCACCTCAAGAAAGTACCTGAGCAACCTTTCCCCCCCCAACAGAACCTCTGCCTGGTTCACCAGCTCGCCTACCTCAGGGTTTAAGACTCCACCCTCTCCCAATCCTATGATGTAAACTCTTCCCTCGGACATGAAGCCATCCCTAAAAGATTACCTCGGTAGTCATTCATCACGCACTCCACTTCAAATTTTCCTTCCCCTTGCCTTGAGCACTGCTGAGCCGCCAGAAGACAGAGCTTTTGGCAAACCTCAACCACATGAGCTTGAGGTAAAAGCGTGAGGAACTGATGAGCATTGACTGCTTTCGGTGAGCTAGCCACACTGCAGCTTTGAGCTACCTTAGCCAGAAAGTCTATATCCACCTCAGCGCTGTCCACATGAGTATGGAAATGCCCTTGAGCAAGCTTAGATAGCTTCCCCGCCATCCCCCAGATGATTACCTTACTCAGGCCCTTACGAGTGCATTCTTTAAGAGCATAGCCCATAAAATCCCCCACCTGAACGAAGGATTCCTCGGGCAAGGCAAGCCTTCTTTGAGCGTATTGCTCACTTCGCCTACCGGTGGTCAATACTACTTCCTGCAATCCGCAGGCCAGGGCTATATCCAGGGCCTGAGAAATGCTGGCCGTAAATGCTTCCTCTGAGTAAGGTACAACGATGCCTGTAGTTCCCAATATGGAAATTCCCCCCACTATACCCAGACGTGAGTTCAATGTTTTTCGGGCTAGCTCCTCCCCCTGAGGAACGGAAATTACCACCTTTATACCCCGACCATCAAGCTTTACCACTTCTTCTACAGATTGGGTGATCATCCTTCGGGGAACAGGATTTATGGCTGCTATTCCCACTGGTATTTCCAGTCCCGGCTTGGTCACCACACCCACCCCCTTTCCACCTTCGATAGTCAGACCTCTCCCTTCAGTCCAGGCTACTTCGGCCAAGATCTGGGCTCCTTCTGTCACATCAGGGTCATCTCCAGCATCCTTGACCACGGAGCAGCATGCTCTAAGGTTATCGAACTCGCAGTGGTTTAATTCGAAGGCTACTTTTTCTCCCCGGGGAAGGGTAATTTGAACTTCCTCCATCTTTTTCTGGTTGAGGAGAGCCAGAGTAGCTCCCTTAGCGGCCGCCGCAGCACAGGCGCCAGTGGTAAATCCTGAGCGTAACGCCTTAGTTTTCATGTTCAAAGCTCTCGAAATGCTTTTCTGGCTGCTCTTAAGGTAATTTCTATTTCATCCTCTCCGTGGGCCAGGGAAAGAAACTGGGCCTCAAATTGAGAAGGAGGGAGGTAAATCCCCTCATTCAGCAGGTGGTGGAAGTAGGAAGCATAAAGTTTGAGGTCGGAGGAGCGGGCAGTTTCATAGTCCGTCACTTCTTGATCAGTGAAAAAGACGGTAAGCATGGAGCCTGCTCGAGATAAGAATACGGGGACATCTGCCTCCCGGGCTTCCTTACTTAACCCCCGGGTGAGATGCGAAGCCATCTCCTCTAGCTTTTGATATACCCCTGGCTCTTGCAAAATCTTAAGGGTAGTGATTCCGGCTGACATGGCCAGGGGGTTTCCGGAAAGGGTGCCTGCCTGATATACCGGGCCTGAGGGAGCCACCATCTCCATGATCTCCCTTCTTCCTCCATAAGCACCCACGGGAAGACCTCCCCCTATAACCTTCCCCAGGCAAATAAGGTCAGGGCTGACGTGATACAATGTCTGGACGCTACCATAGGCGAGGCGAAAGCCTGTCACCACCTCATCAAAGATGAGAAGGGCACCAGACCTTCGGGCAAGCTCCTTAAGCCCGGGGAGGAATTTTGGCTGGGGGAGAATTATCCCCATGTTGGCGGCCACTGGCTCAACAATGATGGCAGCAACCTCCTCAGGATAGGCCTTAAGAAGGCTCTCCACATAAGAAAGGTCATTGTAGGGCGCTACCAGCGTATGCTGGATATAGGAAGAGGGGACACCCTGGCTATCGGGCAGGGCGGTCGCTCCCGATCCTGCGTGAGCCAAAAGTCCGTCCGATGAGCCATGATAGCCCCCGGCGAACTTCACCACCTTATCCCGATGGGTGAAGGCTCGAGCAAGCCGAATGGCGGACATAACTGCCTCCGTCCCGGAGTTAACAAAGCGCACCATATCCATAGAAGGGATGGCCTCGCATATCATCCGGGCGAGGGTACTTTCCCATCTGGTGGGAGCCCCAAAGCTGGTCCCTTTATCCAGGGCAGATCTCAGACTACTTGTCACTTCAGGATGGGCATGCCCTAAGATGAGGGGTCCGAAGGAGAGGACATAGTCAATGAATTCATTATTATCCTCATCCCAAATCCGACATCCCTTTCCTTGCTTAATGAAAAGGGGCTCTCCTCCTACTGCCCCGAAGGCACGCACAGGGCTGTTCACCCCACCAGGAATGTACTTCCTGGCCTCCTCGAATAGCTTTCTGGAAGCTACAAATTGCTGAGCCATTTAGCTACTTCCTTAGCATGATAGGTGATAAGCATGTCTGCTCCCGCCCTCTTTATAGCGGTGAGGATCTCCAAAATAATCTCTCTTTCATCGATCCATCCGCGGGCTGCAGCGGCCTTCACCATACTATATTCACCGCTTACGCTATAGGCAGCCAGAGGATGGTTGAAGTGGTCCCTTACTTTAGAGATGACATCCAGGTAAGGAAGGGCCGGTTTCACCATGATGATGTCTGCCCCCTCCCAGATGTCCTGCTCCACTTCCCGCAGAGCTTCTCTAACATTGGCGGGGTCCATCTGGTAGCTTCGACGGTCGCCAAACTGAGGGGCAGAGTCTACTGCTTCACGGAAGGGGCTATAAAAGGCTGAGGCATACTTAACTGCATAGGACATAATAGGGATCATCATATAGCCATTCTGGTCAAGACATTTACGGATGGCCGCCACCCTACCATCCATCATATCTGAGGGGGCCACCACATCCACCCCTGCCTTAGCTAAGGAGAGGGCAGTGGAAGCTAAAAGCTCCAGGGTTTTATCATTATCCACCTCCCCTCCCACCACCACCCCACAGTGCCCATGGTTAGTGTATTCACACAGGCAGACATCAGCTATTACTACCAGTTCAGGATTGACTTTCTTTATTTTCCTCGCTGCTTCCTGGGCAATACCATGCATGTCATAGGCGCCCGACCCCAGTTCGTCCTTCATTTCGGGGATGCCGAATAGAAGAACCGCCGGTATCCCCAGGTTACTTACTTCTTCTATCTCCGGGGATAACTCATCGAGAGAAAAACGGAATATGCCGGGCATGGCTTGGATGGGCTGCTTTATCCTGCTACCGCTTATCACAAACAGGGGATAAATGAGATCATCCACACCTATCCTGGTCTCCCTGACCATGCGTCGCAGACCTTCCGTCCTTCGCAGACGACGCAGCCTTACCTCAGGAAAGCCCACTTTCCCCTCCATATTTTACCAGTGCCTCCACCAACCCCTCCATGGTATGTCTTTCGGCGATCACATCCACCTTTAATCCTACCTTATTAGCGTAGTCGGCAGTAACCGGTCCCAGACAGGCAACAACTGCCTCATTCAGTATAGCTACATCACCTCCCACCAGTGCCATCAGTCCCTTTACAGTAGATGGGCTGGTAAAGGTAATCATATCTATCTTCTCTTGAGCCAGAAGCCTTTGCGTCTCCTCATCGGCGGTGCTTGCCGGCAGGACATGATAGATTGCTGCTTCCTCCACCTGGGCCCCCAATCTTAAAAGGCCCCGGGGAAGATCAGGATTAGCCAACTGGGAGCGGAGAAGAAGGACCCTTTGACCATCAATTCCCCTTTCTCTGAAGGAATCAAGTATACCCTGAGAAGTATACTGAGTGGGCACAAGGTCAGCCACTAGCCCATGTTGGCGTAGAGACTCCGCCGTGGCGCTGCCTATAGCGCAAATGCTTAAGTTAGAGAGCTTCCTTGCATCCATATCGTTTCTATAGAGGTGGTTAAACAGAGCTTGAACGCCGTTCACGCTGGTTAAGATAAGCCAGTGAAAGTCAGGAAAGCGTAATATAATATCCCGTAAGTACTGGTCGGGGGTAGCTTCAATTTTTATAGCCGGCACCTCGATAGGCCAAGCTCCCTCAAGCTTCAGAAGCCTTTGTAGCTTTCTGATCTTCCCTTCTTCCCTGGTTACCAGTACTTTCTTACCGAACAGGGGCTTGGCTTCAAACCAAGAAAGTTTATGACGGAGCTCCACCACCTTGCCTACTACAAGCACCGCTGGGGGGGTAATGTTCTCCTTCTCGGCAATGAAGGCAATATTACCCAGAGTTCCCTGGGCCACTTTTTGCCGGGGAGTTGTTCCCCACTGAATGAGGGCAGCGGGAGTAGCAGGAGAGAGGCCACCTTCTATAAGTTTGGAGGCGATGGAGGTGAGATTTGCCACCCCCATCAGAAACACTAAAGTATCGGAAGCCAGCTTGGATATGGCGGATGATTCCTCATGGCCGGTGGCCACGGCAAAGGAAGAAGAAAGACGGCGGTAGGTCAGGGGGATGCCGGCATAAGCTGGCGCGGCTACTGCGGCGGTTATTCCCGGCACTACTTCAAAGGGAATGTTGTTAGCCGCCAGAGCCTCGGCCTCCTCTCCTCCCCTTCCCAATATAAAGGGGTCGCCTCCCTTAAGCCGCACTACCATCTTTCCCTGCTCAGCCTTAATGATGAGGATGGCGTTGATTTCCTCCTGAGATAAGGTGTGTGCCCCTGCTTTCTTTCCCACATAGATAAGCTCTGCTCCTTCTTTTGTCCCGGACAGAAGTCCCTGGTCTATCAGGTGGTCATATACGATGACATCTGCCTCAGCCAGGCATTTAAGGCCCTTGACCGTTATTAGCCCGGGGTCGCCCGGCCCTGCTCCTGCCAGGTATACCTTTCCTTTATTTCCCATCCAGGATCTCCTTTGCCCCCATCTCCAATAGTTTTTGTCCTAAAAGCGTTCCTACTTTCTCTGGATCCCCAGCACCACCTTCCATAGCCAGTCGGAGTAATCTTTTCCCATCAAGAGCGGCTACCATACCTGTAAGCCTCAAAACACTGTTATCGACCTTGCCCAAGGCAGCAATGGGGGTACGGCATCCTCCCCCCAAAACGCGAAGAAAAGTCCTCTCTGCCATGATAGCTTTTGCTGTGGGCTCGTGGTTTAGGGAGGAGAGTAGCTCCTTCATCTCCTCATCTTTTTTTCGCACCTCCACGGCCAGCGCGCCCTGCCCGGGACAAGGAAGAAAGGTATAAAGCGGGAGATACTGGGTTATGTGGTTAGTAAGCGATAGTCTTATCATCCCTGCAGCAGCCATGATGATGCCATCAAAGTACCCCTGGCGCAGCTTCTCTAAACGAGTATTCACATTTCCTCTGATGTCCAAGATGCTGAGGTCGGGGCGAATAGCCTTAATCTGGGCTGCCCGTCTCGGGCTTCCCGTTCCCATACGGGCGCCATGAGGGAGCATATCCAGGGAATCGGCCCTCCTCGACACCAGTACATCCCGGGGGTCTTCCCTTTGACTGACGGCAGCTATCGTAAGCCCGGAAAGAAGTAAGGTAGGAACATCTTTAAAGCTATGAACTGCCATATCTATTTCTTCCTTAACCAGTGCCACTTCTAGCTCCTTAACGAACATCCCCTTCCCCAAAGATACGGATGGTGAAGGTTTATCTCCTTCTGTCCTTATTTTCTCGACTCTGAAGCTCAAGAAGGGATAGAGGCGTTCAAGCTCATTCACTATATATTGGGCCTGAAGGAGGGCTAATCTGCTACCTCTGGTTCCCAAGACTATGCTTTCCTTCATTTGCCTTTGATATTCAAAAAGTCTTCCACTACCGACCTGTATTCCTCTCCTTTATTTTTATCCTTGAGGGTGACGGTAGGATGGTGAAGTATTTTATTGATCATGGATCTGGTCAGGTTATCGATCTGGTCACGCTCATCTTTTGAAAGGCGGGGTATCTTTCTTAATCCCTTTTTAAGCTCTGATGACCGGATGTTCTCTACCCTTCCTCTAAGCTCCATGATGGTGGGTACTGCTTCCAAACCATACCACCAATCCATGAATTTGGCTGCTTCAGAGTCGATGATGGCCCCCGCCTCCAGTAACTGTCTTTCTTGCAGGTCAGAAAAAGAAATCTCTTTAAGATCGTCGATGTCGTACAGTAAGACATTGGGGAGCTTTCTCGCCTCAGGGTCGATGTCACGGGGAACGCTCAGGTCAATCAGGAGAAGAGGCTTATTTCTTCGCTCACCCATAACTTCCTGTATGTCATCTTTACTTAGTATAAACCCGGAAGCGCTAGTAGAGCTGACTACGATGTCTGAACTGGCTAAACATTGAGCGAACTCATCAAAGGGAACCGCTAGAGCGCCAAATCTGGCCGCCAGAGAGGTTGCCTTCTCCTGAGTGCGGCTGGTGATGATGATTTGTCTCGCCCCTCCGCCCTTCATCAGCTTGGTGGTCAACCTTCCCATCTGCCCCGCCCCCACGATGAGCACGGAGCAGGGCCTGATATCTCCAAATATCTTTTGAGCTATAGCATAACCAGCACGGCTCACCGATGACCCATGCTGGCTTAGTCCGCAGCGGCTCCTCACCTTTCCCCCTACCCTCAAAGCCTCCTGGAATAAGCGTAGCAGAGGGTATTTCAGCACACCACTGCTCCGGGCAGCGTTCATAGTTTCACGGACTTGACCGGGGATTTGTTCATCACCCAAAACCATGGAATCCACACCCGAGCATACTTCAAACAGATGCTTCACTGCATCCTGCTCCTGGCAGGTATAAAGGTGACCCGAGAGCTCCTTCCGAGATAGGCCACAGCACTGACTTATAAGTTGCTCTATACTCTGGTATCCCTCCTCAACATCGGACACCACAGCATAGATTTCAGTACGATTACAGGTGTTTAAAATTGCTCCCTGATCCACCAAAGATGTGAAGACTTCATCCAGTTGATCTTTAGATAGAGCAAGCCTTTCGCGGAGCTCTACGGGGGCAGTATTGTGATTGGCTCCCACCACCAGGATCGTCCGTTCCCCTTTATGAGTGAGGTTCTGGATGAGCCTATCCCGAGCAGTGGACATCTCCCCAGCCTTAATCAGTTCCATAAGCCCTGAATCGATAGAATCTCGCCACTCCTCAAAGGTAATATGGATGCCTTTTTCCTTGAGTTCAGTGCGTACTTCGGAGATAAGTTTACTTAAGGTGCCCAGCTCTGGTCCTAAGTCTTGCTCCAGTTCCTCCCGTATCATTCTGGCTAAAGCCGGGCTTTCCCCGGTGGTGGAGATAGCTATGGTGAGGTCTCCTGAGCGAACCACTGACGGTAGAATAAAATTGCTTTCAGCAGGCTTGGTGCTGGAGTCCACCAGTATGTTTTTCTGCTTTGCTTTCTCAACCACCATAGCGTTAACTTCTGGTTGGTCGGAGGCGGCGATGGCCAGAAATGCATCCTCCAGGTCGGAAAGACAAAATTCGCGCTGCACAACTTCGATGATCTCCTTTTCCGCCATCTCCTCCAGGCCCGGGGAAATCCATGGGCTTACCACCTTTACCCTGGCTTCACAGTCAAGAAGCATCTTGGCCCTTCTTTCAGCAACCCTTCCTCCCCCCACCACCACGCACTTTCTGCTCTTCACATTTAGAAAAACAGGATAAAAATTCTTCATCCGATCTTATCTTTCTTACACTGATTCTTTGAATAATGGTCTGCGGATACACAAAGGCCCAAACAGAGCGAGGGCAAGCGAGCCGCATACCCGCTGTTGGGCGATGCGCGTCTTCTACTCAAATGCAATTTTTCGGCGCTCATCAGGATCGTCAAAAACCACCTCCTTTGCATCAAAGTGTTCTGGATCAAATCCACCGCCAAGCCATTCCATCATCTCTTCATATTCCTCATGATGGGGATTTTCGATGATCTCCAGAAGATGCTCATATCCCGGGATACTTCCACAATCTTCAGGCGGACAGGCCCTTCTTCCAGCAATACATATTGGATAGCCCACATTTTTATCCCTGGGGAGCATTTTTTCCAGTTTTATTTTGTGTTCCCAATTATCGCCAAAATCGTAGGTGTAGTCTGCCGACTTACTTTCCATGGAAAAATAGTTGGATATTTTTTGCTTCCATCCCGGAAGAATTTCTCTATCCCATTCAAATTCTTCGTCTGGAATCCCTATTTCAACTTTCACCCCGGTGGAAGGATTGATCATTTCAAATCGATGAAGATGATAGTCTAACCAACCAAAAGTGTCCTGAATAGCAACATGCAGATCCCAAAAGGAATAGGTCTCCGGGACCTGTATTCGGCGCCAGACGGGTGGCTTAATATCCTGCAGAGTGATCTTAAACTGGTATACTTGATCGAATTTCCTTTTCATTACACCCTCCTAAGCAGTCAATCACGAACATATCTATCTTTATAGACACCTTTACCAATACTTCTTTCCTTCAAGAAATTTATCAACTCCTTGCTTCCTGATGTTTCCGAGATTTTTTAGATGGGCATCTCCATGGGTAGGCTTTAAGAAGTCCAACTTTTCACAGGTCTCAAATTCATCACATTCCCAGCAGCCTTCAATACCTTTCTTCCGGCAACATTTTCTCATTTTACAGAAAGGCGGGCCACCACCACCTTTACAGGCATTTTTACATCTTAATCTGACCAGTGCCCCTAAAGTTTCGTAACATTCTTTATAATGTTTGAATTCCTCAAATGGAATTCCTTCAGCAACTCTATCGAACTTTGCCTGTCTCAACTCTTTTCTAAGGTCTCTTGCTAAATCAGCAACCTTTCCTTTGTAGCCAAAGCAATCTCCGCAGTAAAGACCGCAATAGGCAATTAAGTTTTTATCTTCTCCATCGTTGCTCATTTCTTTACCTCCATATTAAACCATCTTCACATCTTAAATATCTTATTTTTACCAGGGCGGGGGTTCTGGAATTTCGCCTAACGTTCCAAGCATATACGACGTTGCGACTGAAGGAGCAATGTCCCGAAGGGCAAGGGCGTTAGCCCATAGCGTATATGCTGTGTTATCTGATGTTGCCGACTCTTATGTTTTGTCATATACCTCCAAAAACTCCTCCCTTGTGATGCCAGCTTGTGTGCAAATTGTTCTAAGGGTAGAACCTTTTATTTTCGGATAGTTTGGCATGGTCAAAGGGGTTTTACTTCCGTCAGGATTCTCACGAATCATGGAAATGTGTTCTTTTTCCCGAACTACTTGAAAGCCCAAAGACACCAGCGCTTTGATTACTTTCCGTCTAGGTGCATCCACAGGAAACTTTGTCATTACACATTGACTCTGGTCTCAGCAACGAAAGCCTCAAGGACAGGTGGCTCGACATCGAGAACCTCTTTTCCGAAAGCCTCAACATGGAAGCGAATTGCTGATTTCACGTCAGAAAGGGCTTCTTCATAGGTGTCCCCTTCCCCAACTACAACCCCTTTAAGCCCTAAAGGGTATGCTACATAACCATCGGGGTGCTTTTCAACGATAATTTTGAACTGACGCATCATAATTTCCTCCTGTATAAAATGTAATACTCCCTTCCTAAATGAACTTTACGGTGGGTGTTGTGAACACATGCCAGGCAATTTCAGATAACGTCCTGAGTGCACATCTGAAGTCCAGTTTTGCCGGATTTGGGTGAAGCGTAGCGAAGCCAGACACGCTCGGTTAGGCGAACTGTTGATCATCCTCTCTTTTTTCCTTTGTACCTTGAGTATAACTTCTGAAAATTCTTCTAAACTTATTCCCAGGTCTTCTCTGATTATTTTGCGCAGAAGCCCTTTGGGTATGTCCTTGTAACCCTGAAGCCTATGAATTCCAAAAACTTTACAAGTTCTCTGCCTTTGATTACGGGAAGTTTAGACATTCTGAGCTACTTCCAGTTCTCTAAATCCTACGAACTTATTAAGCTCCTCGACCTTTGTCTCCTCAAGGCACATCTCTATGACTTCCCTTATATTTTTCAGTGCTTCATCTATCATTTTGCCGTAAGAATGGCAACCCTTGAACAGCGGGCAACTTACTATGTAATACCCATCCTCATCCATCTCAACGATTATAGGCAGATGTAATTTTTCCATTTTTTATACCTCTCATTGGATATATTATATCTCTCATATATTAAAAGCATTTCGCCTAACGTATTCGGTGTAAAAGAAGTTCGGCGAAGCCGAATTTGGGCGAAGCGTAGCGAGGTCGTATAGCCAGTGTTATAGGACCGAGCCGAAGGCGAGGCAAGGTTGCAAAGCAACCGCAGAGTCGTGAACGAAGGGTACCCTAAATTTTTTGCTTTAAGATTCAAAATCATTTTCTAAGTATCTTTGGTAAATTCTTCATCCAGTTCCAGTGTAAAATGAGGTGACAGAGAATGAGCACGATGAAGATCAGGCCTGAGATGTGGTGAATGTTTTCCCACTCGTGACGAGCTAGCCCCAGGAAAAATTGGTCGGCCAAAAAAAGCTCTCTTCCACCTCGAAAACCTTCTCCTCTAGGTAAAACTTGCCATAAGACAACGCCTGAAAAAGAGGAGACCAAAAAAGCGAAAAGGGAAAAAACGTCGACAAATGCATTTAATTTTATCTTTTTCATAGTTTTTTACCTCAATTTAGGTTGTAAATTTGAATTTACATATTGTCATTTTAGCGCCCGAAGTCCACGATTTCATATAACTTCGGTATTCCAAACATAGTTCACGTATATATATATCTGGCGAATCCTCACCATCTTTAACCACCTTCCTCCCGAGTCAGTGAATCAATCCGACCTCTCTCGTGCAGAGCGGGATTCACGAACCTGATCCTGGTTTGTCTTTTACCTCCTGCCATTTTTGAGCCTTTCCTCTTATAGCATAAGGTGTGATTCCATAGTAACCATCACACACCTGATAAAAAGGCCTACCTGAAACCCATTATAGCCAGAGGGGAGAACCGGGGAAAGAACTGTTTTAATGTCTCTGCTTATACTGAGCGTATTCCAAATTTGTGAGTTCAAAGAAATTCTAAATCCTAATCTCTAATCCCTAAACAATTTCAAAGGACCAAAATCAAAAACCCAAAACAAGGAGAGGAAAGAAGGGGAGTTATAAAAAAACTCAGCGGCTATAAGCTCTTGGTTATTTGGATTTAGATATTGTTTAGGATTTAGTGCTTCGAATTTAGGGTTTATGCACCTCACATCGAAGATCGTAAAATTCACGATTCTCGAGTGCGTATAGTATACAATAAATGCTTCTCCCATCTTCAGCGGATAAGCCTACCAGAATTGGGATAGAGTCTGCGCCAGGTGATCCAGGAGAATCTCCATTACCGCAGGATCGCTGCCCAGGCCTGTATCGCAGGTAGCTGGTAGCCCCAGTTGCTTTCTCCAGGAATCTGGGTCATCGCCCATGACATCGTTTCGGATGTGTTCTCCCGCCGCCAGCATGATAGGAATGAACTTGACCCGATTAAAATGGGAGTTCTTAACCCTGGTCAGTACTTCCCCAAACTCAGGCTGGCCCTCTACAGCAGCCACAAACACATTCTCAAAAGCTGAGCGAACGATCTCGTTCAATTGAATAAGAGAGGCATTGAACTCTGGATGGCCTTCATTTCCATGACCGCAAAGGATGGTAGCAGTGGTGGCATCACCAAATTGGGGAGACAAAACTTGAACGAATTTTTCTATATCCTCGGCGGAGGTAAGCAAGGGGTAACCATATTTAACATTGAGGCCGCTAGTTTCGGTCATAACTACCTGGTGAAATTCCATTCCTGGAGATACATGGGCAGATTGGAGCACCAGCCTGGTCTCGCCCTCCTTTCTTAAGTCTGCGTATACCTCCTCCAGGGTTTTGATGGGCAATTCCCGGCCAAACATAGTCAGCCTTCCAGCCTTGTGCAGCTTGTCCACGATAAATCGAGAAGTAATGGCCCAGTGTACATCATGGCCGGGAAAGCGCTCCCTCACCATGGTATCAAAATCTTCCAGGCTCTTCTGAGCTGAAGTATGACTGGTTCCAAAGGCGGCAATTACGATGACTGGTTTCTCCTTCTCCTCCACCATCAAATCAGGATTTCTCTCTACCTGCCTCGGCTAGCTTCAGCAGGGCATTCATGGCGGCTACGCCTAAGGTGCTCCCACCCCGGGTTCCTTCGACTGTGATATAGGGAATATTTCGTTTTATAAGCTCTGCCTTAGATTCCTCTGCCCCCACAAAGCCTACGGGCATTCCTAAAGTGAGGGCGGGTAGGATGCCGCCATCCATCAGCTCCAGTAAAGTAAACAGAGCAGTGGGGGCATTACCGATGACGACGATAGCACCATTTAGCTTTGTTCCCAGATAGCGGATAGCTACGGCTGCCCGGGTGATATTTTCCTCTTGAGACTTGGCTATGACCTCGGGCTCATTGAGAGCGCAATGTATAGAACAGCCAAACTCTTGAGCCATCCGCCGGTTGATGCCTGAGGCCACCATCTCTACATCAGTGAAGATAGGCCTGCCATCATAGATGGCGCTAAGGGCAGCAGATATGGCCTGGGGGTGGATTCGGACTAGATGGGCTATCTCAGGGTCACCAGCCGCGTGAACCATGCGCTTTACTACCTCACATTCCTCTAAAGAATAAGGAAGCGGGGGCAGCAGACTCTCTATTATTGCCAGGCTGCGCTTTTCAATATCTTCTGGAACATAATACTTATCCATATTGCTATATTATAAAGCTAGATTTTGAACTTTCCCGACCAGATCTAGGTAGCTTCCAAACTCCAGGTTTCATTCGTCTGGCTGTCCCGATCATAAGCGACTGCCATAGGCTAAATTATCATTCCTTATCCTTGATGTTTCCCTCTCATGAGTATTCTGAAAGGTAGTTTGCTACATTCAATGCCAATCGCTGCCCATTGTAAGAGGGGTCGTCAAAAACATAAAACCCTGCTGCATCTCCTTCCCACAAGTTCAAATCCCCCAGGGCTAAAATCCTGCCCTTCCTGTATTTAGCCTCCGCCATAGCCACGGGATAGCTCCCTGGGTTCTTTATGATGGGGTCAAGGCGGGAAGTTTTGGCGGAGGTAAATGTACTCTCACCCGCCCAGGCCAGGGCTTGAGCATCACCAGTTACATCCAAAGAGCACCCCCAGATATAACCAAACCTGTCTATACCCTCCCACAGGGGATGGTCTTTTTGGCCCTCTTCTATCCATATATTTGCTCCTCGGGGAAGTAGCTGTTTGGGCGGAGCAGGTTGGATACAGTCCTCTGTCTCAGCGGCGATTACATCCTGGCAAAACTCTATCCCCACCCCCATTCCTCTGGTAAGGTCGTTTAGAACTTCAGAATAGTAGTATTTAGTTTTGAAATCCATCATGAATTGGCGAATATCGGGGAGAAGAGACCTTCGGAATAGAATGTATTCCATACCTTGCTTGACCAGGCTATCCAGGATGCTCATGATACCCTGTCTACTGACCTCTCCTTTTACCAGAGGGTCGCCCACTAAAAGAAGTCCCCCTCCCTCCTCCACAAAGTGTTTGATGGCCGAAACTTCATCGGGGGAGAAGTAAGCCGGCTTTTTACTCTTATTTCTATCCGGCTCAGCGACTACCAGGATGTCATAGCCCTCGAGCTTCTCTGAAGTAATGGGGTTATGGTTGAGCAAAGTTACTGAATATCCCTTCCTGGTTAAAAAGTGGGCCCAGTTGTCCAAAGGCACTACACGCTTATTTTTCTCCGTATAAAGGTTAGGAGATATCTCACCCCCGATGGAGATTCTCTCTGCGTGGCTTAGGTCCATGAGTATCCTTGCCCTTGGAGATGGGTCCTGGGCCCCAACCACATTTAAGTTCAGAGATAATAATAGAGTAAGAAACCCCAGCAGGATATGAACACCTACCTTTGTTTTTCGTCCCATGCTTTGCTTAACCTCCCAACGCATTGACTATCTCCTGAGCCTCGGGTTCGCCCAGCTTTATATACTGAGCCCCACAAGCTTGAGCTATCTCCCTGGCCAGGCCAAAAGAATGGGGGCCACTTTCAGTATCGATGACGGTAAGGTTTATTCCTTCCTCTTTTATCTGACAGGCCACCTTTTTGGCTTCTTCCAGGGGTGAGCCACCACCCAGGCTCACATTAGCCCTACCATCGCTCACCAATACCAGAATGTGAAGTGCATCTCTCCCCTTTTCCAGAAGTTCCCGCCCTTTTTGAAGTCCCAGAGCTAAGGGAGTTTTTCCTCCCGTGGGAAGCTCCCGAAGTTTTTTATGGGCCAGCTCCAGACTCGAGGTGAGGGGTAGAAGAGTCTCCGCTTTATCCTTTCTGAGGGCTACCATTCCTACCCTATCTCGTCTCTGGTAGGCATCAGTAAGAAGGGAAAGTATTGCTCCTTTGGCTGCCACCATCCTCTTCTTGGCTCCCATGGAGCCTGAAGCATCGACCACAAACAGGATGTCTGAACCCACTTTCCTTTCCTTAACCTTCTCCCTCAAATCGGGAGTTTGAATGTTTATGGCTAAGTTTCCCTCCCTTTCCCTCTGGTGAGGAGCCGCCGCCCGCAGCGTAGCATCGAAGGCGATATCGCTCACCTTGCCCCGGGGAAAAACGCTTCCCACATACTTACCCACCTTAGATAGGACGGTACTCTGGTTTCTTCTCCCCGGATTATCCCGGGAAATCTTATCCCTATCAAGTTCTATTCCGGGAAGTTGCTGGGGTAGCCCAACCTCGAACACCTCCTCGCGGAGTTTTCTTTCTCTTTCATCCTCAGGGGACATGGGGGGTGGGGATAACCCTTCTTCGTCCCCCGGGAGCATCTCTGGTGGCTCTCCTGGATATTCCTTCTCCTGTTCCTGATGTTTTTCGATGGTTTCGTTTAGCTTATCCTGGTCTAATTTTTGTTCCTCGAAGGGCTTTCTCCTCATGCGGTGAGAGAGGGCTAGCTCGGCTGCTCTTCTAACATCTTCCTCCACCACCTCTAGCCTTGCTTCAAAAGCGGCGATGGTGGCGGCGGTCCTGGCTATCACGATGTCGGCACGGTGCCCCTGAACTGCCATACTGATACAGATTTCAGCAATGAGGTGGAGCAAGCTATCTGAGATTTTGACCTCCGGAAGAAGATGTTTAGCTCTCAAAATCGTATCCCGAAGCTCGTGTTGTTCCCCTCCCCACCCTTGTACGAAAGTTTCAGGGTCACTCTCATAAGCAGCGCGCCTCTTAACGATCTCCACCCTTTGCTCAAGGTCGGCTATTCCCTCTATCTCCACGCACAGGGCAAATCTATCCAGAAGCTGGGGGCGAAGCTCCCCTTCCTCAGGGTTCATCGTGCCCACCAGGATGAAGTGAGAGGGGTGAGAATAGGAGATGCCCTCTCTTTCCACGGTGTTTTGCCACATGGCCGCGGCATCCAGGAGAACATCCACAATGTGGTCGTCCAGCAGATTCACCTCGTCTACATACAGGATGTTGCGGTGAGCTTGGGCTAAAACCCCGGGCTCAAACTTCTTCTCCCCGGTCTTGATGGCGTGTTCAATATCCAGCGTGCCTACCACCCTATCCTCAGTGGCATTCTGGGGGAGGTCTACCACTTTCATCTTGCGTAAGGCAATGGGGACTTCCTCCTTCTTGGCTAATCGCTCCTGGCAGTTATGACACATTTCAGAGAGAAGCTTAGAATTGCAACCAAAAGGACAATCTGCCACTACCTCAATCTCCGGAAGAAGGTCGGCAAGGGCGCGTGCAGCGGTGGACTTGGCCGTCCCTTTCTCTCCCCGGATGAGCACCCCACCAATCTTAGGGTTGATGGCATTAAGTAAAAGAGCACTCTTCATCTTCTCCTGCCCCACCAGGGCGGTAAAGGGATAGACCGAATCGCTATAACAGGACATCGCCCTCCTTCATTTCATTTGTGCTTACCATTCTCTTCATCAAAAAAAGCTCCCCCATTTCTCTCAACTCAGTGCTATTGCAACTTGTTGCATAACTGCTCAGAAGGATAGCATGCTTTCCAGAGTTTTGTCAAGTTTTATTGCAATTGCAGATAAATGCAATAAGGTTTATTTATTGGCTCTTGGCCGCCAGCTTACAGAAGTTCAGGCGAGTTCTACCTGATCTAGCTCGTAATGAGACCTGTTTTGGGGTTTGTCCGCTATTATGGCAATGTCAGGTTTTGCCTTCCTCCAGGCATTTTTGACAGTAGCCAAAAATGGCTAGATGAGAAAGCTCTGCCCTGAAATGATAATCCGACCATAGTTTGTCTCGGAGCACGAACAGGGCAGACTCGGGCAAATCTTCCACCTTACCACACCCCTTGCAGACTAGATGATGGTGGTGTCCCTTGGTGACTTCATGATAGCGAACTATCCCTTCACCAAGGTCGGTCTGGGTCACCAGCCCCAGTTCCTTGAGGAGCTCTAAGGTCCGGTAGACAGTGGAGATGTTGGTGTAGGGATATCTATCATGAAGATGGGAGTAAATCTCTTCAGCACTTATATGTCCTTCGCTTTCTTCCAGTATGTTTGCAATCATCACTCTCTGGGGAGTGAGACGATGGCCTTTTTCCTTTAAGTTGTCCAGTATTCCCATCTATCTCTCCAGACGATGATAGCCAATTAAAGAGAGAAACTCAGATCGTGTCTCCGGCCTGCTCCTGAACGTGCCCCTCATGGCTGAGGTAATGAGTATCGACCCTGGCTTTTTGACCCCTCTCATCGTCATGCATAAGTGCTCAGCTTCGACCACTACCCCTACCCCCCCAGGATGGATGGCTTCCACAATAGCGTCGGCAATCTGAGATGCCATCCTCTCCTGAATCTGGGGGCGATGGGAGACTATCTCCACCACGCGGGCTAGCTTACTGACTCCCACTACCTCCCCATTCTGGCCGGGGATGTAGCCGATGTGAGCCATTCCAAAGAAAGGAAGTAAATGATGCTCGCACATAGAATAGAAGGGAATATTCTTGGTGATCACCATCTCATGATGTCTTTCCTCGAAGGATACGGTGAGCTCCTGCCTGGGATCGCATCCCAGGCCACTGAAGAGTTCAGTATACATCTGGGCTACCCTCTGGGGAGTCCCTAAAAGTCCCTCACGATGGGGATCCTCGCCGATGGCCTCAAGAATAAGGTTCACCGCTTTTACAATCTTTTCCTCATCGATCATAGGCCTAAAGCATCCTCGATAAGGTTGATGTCCATTTCCAGCTCTTGGGGAGGGGAAGCCGCCCTCAGGGCAGTATCAGGGTCTTTGAGTCCGCTTCCGGTTATAATGCATACTATCCTTTTTTGGCTAAAGTCCTCTCCGCACCTTATAAGTTTTATAAGCCCGGCTAGCGATGCCGCCGATGCTGGCTCGCCGAAGATCCCTTCCTTTTGAGCTAACTCCTGGTATGCTTCCAGGATCTCTTCATCGCTTACGCTGCCGATCATTCCCCCCGATTCATCACGTGCCTCTTCTGCCTTCTTCCAGCTAGCAGGGTTTCCAATCCTTATGGCGGTGGCAATGGTCTCAGGGTTTTCTACCGGATGGCCCAAAACAATAGGAGCTGCCCCTTGTGCCTGAAAGCCCATCATTTGAGGCCTTTTCCTGGCCTTCCTCAGCTCACAATATTCTTTGAATCCCTTCCAATAGGCAGTGATATTGCCGGCATTCCCTACCGGGATGAATAAAAGATCAGGAGCGTCAAGCAAGGAGTCCACGATCTCAAAGGCAGCGGTCTTTTGACCCTCTATGCGGTGGAGGTTTAAGGAGTTGACCAGGGTCAGGGGATGTTTTTGGGTGAGCTCGAGAACTAGCTTAAGCGCCTGATCGAAGTTTCCTCTTATGGCCAGTATATTTGCCCCATACATCATGGCCTGAGCTAGCTTTCCCAGAGAGATGTTCCCCTGAGGTACAAGGACAAAGGTCTTGACCCCCAAGTGTGCTCCATAGGCGGCCGCGGAGGCACTGGTATTTCCGGTGGAAGCACAGATGAGAGCTTCGCTTTTCGCCTCTACCGCCCTGGCTACTGCCACCACCATTCCTCTATCCTTGAAGGAACCGGTGGGATTACACCCCTCAAGCTTGAAGTGAAGCTCCCCCACTTTAAGCTCCCTTTCCAAATTCTGGGAGCGGACTAGAGGAGTGTTTCCCTCTCCGAGATTGATGGACGGCGTATCCGGAGTCAGAGGAAGGAATTCGCCATAAGTCTTCAATACTCCCACTAATCTTCCACCCGTATAAAGCTTTCTATCTGAAGGACAGAAGGAAGGAGTTCTATTTCCTGGATGGCCCTTCTCATCTTACCCTCAGAGGCTATATGCGTCATGATGACCAGCTCAGCGCTCCCCGAGCTGGTCTCTTTCTGGATAACTGAGGAAATGCTGATCTCGTTATCCCCTAAAACCTGAGCTATTTGGGCCAGAACCCCGGGCTTATCTTCTGCTCTCATCCGGAGATAGTACCGCGTCCTCACCTCCCCCATTGGCCGTAAAGGTTTTTCCTGCCTAAGATCTATGGTCTGACCTTTTACCTCCCGGACAACCTTCTGGGCGGCATCGATGATGTCAGAGATAACCGCTGAGGAGGTAGGGGATGCCCCCGCTCCCTCCCCGTAAAACATCACCTTCCCCACCAGGTCTCCCTGTACTTGAACGGCATTGTACACCCCATCCACCTCAGCCAGTGAGGAGCTTTGGGGGATGAGAGTGGGGTGAACCCGAGCCTCCACATATCCTCCTTCATCCTTGGCTATGGAAAGGAGCTTTATGGTATATCCCAGCTCTTGCGCATACTCGAAATCCCGGGGACGAAGCTTGGATATACCTTCAGTGTATACTTCGTGGGGGTGGATTATATTTCTGAAGCCTAAGGTAGCCAGGATGGATAGCTTATAGGCACAGTCCAGGCCCTGAATGTCATTTTGGGGGTCAGGTTCAGCGTACCCCAGTTCCTGGGCGTTTTTGAGTGCGGAAATGAAGTCTGCCCCTTTCGCCATCTGGGTGAGGATAAAGTTGGTAGTCCCATTGATGATAGCTATTATCGATTCTATTCTGTCTAAACAAAATTCCCGGGTTAAGGGATAGACCAGGGGTATCCCTCCACCCACTGAGGACTCAAACAGGAGCCCCACCCCCTTTTTTGCCGCTAAAGCCAGGAGCTCTGGGCCGTATTTGGCTATGACTTCTTTATTGGCCGTGACTACGTGCTTACCACAACTTAGGGCTTCTCTGATGTAGGAGGTAGCCGGATCCTCACCTCCCATAAGCTCCACCACGATATCTATCACGGGGTTTTGAGTTATCTCCTTGGATTCAAGCGTAATGAGAGGCACGATATGGACGCTCCTCTTCTTATGGGGATCACGGACTAAAACCTTGGCCAGAGCAATGGGAACCCCCACTCGGGAGGATATCATGTCCCTTCTTTCCATGAGAACCTGAGCTACCCTGCTTCCCACCACCCCCAGGCCCATAAGTCCTATGCTGACGCTTTCCTTCACAGGTTCTCCATAGCAAAATATATAAGCTCATCATCAAGGTAGACCTCCAGCGTTGCCTCCTCCCTCTCCTTTGCCATCCACTCATTGATAGTCCTTCCCTTAATGACTTCCTGCATGTCATGCTCAAGTTCTCTTTCTTCCTCCCGCTCCAAAACCTCAACTACCCAGTATCCCCCCAGCTTTGAACAACCAGAGTCAAATACAGGCTCCGAGAGAGCATGATGGTTGAGGGTAGAGATATCATCAAAGAACTCATAGTCCTCCCCCTTCCACTCCAAATTACCCCCGTTATCCCGGGATGAATCCAGGGAAAGCTCTGAGGCCAGGTCGGAGAATTCTTCTCCTTCCTCTATTTTCTTTATCACTTCCTCGGCCTCCTGCTTTGTTCTCAGGAGGATGCCTGAGACATGCGCCATCTTATCCTCCCCCTTAAGCACCCAGTAGCCACCCTGGGTATATTCAGGTGCGCCGGCAAAATCAGTGCAAAATAGGGGGCCGCTTACTTCGCCGATGCCGAGGGTGTCGAATACTGCTTTATCAAACTCATCCCCCCATATTCCCCAGGGAAGCCATCCCATATCTCCTCCTTTATCCTTGGAGCCCTCATCCCGGGATAGCTTCGAAGCTAGATGAACAAAATCCTCCTTCCCCCTAAGCCTTAAAATTACTTCTTCTGCCTCCTGCTTTGTTCCCAGGAGGATGCCCAGGACATAAACTGCCCTGTCCTCTGCTTTAAGCACCCAGTAGCCATCTTCAGATGAAGACAAAGGTGGGGTTATCTCGCCCTGCTTGAAGCTGAACACAGCCTTGAAGAACTCATAGTCCTCCCCCCTCCACCCCAAATCTCCTCTGTTATCCTTGGATGAATCCAGAGAAAGCTCCGAGGCCAGATCAGAAAATTCCTCTCCTCCCTCTATTCTCTTTATCACTTCCTCGGCCTCCTGCTTTGTTCCCAGGAGGATGCCTGAGACACGCGCCTTCTTATCCTCTGCTTTAAGCACCCAGTAGCCATCTTTAGATGAAGACAAAGGTGGGGTTATCTCGCCCTGCTTGAGGCTGAACACAGCCTTGAAGAACTCATAGTCCTCCCCCCTCCACCCCAAATCTCCTCCGTTCTCCCGGGATGGGTCTAAGGAAAGCTCCGAGACCACATGAACAAAATCCTCCTCCCCCTTAAGCCTTGAAATCACTTCCTCTGCCTCCCCTTTTGTCCCCACCCAGATTCCCTGAACATGCGCTTGTTGTTGAGGGAGAATCTTATCTTCTCCCAGGTAATCTCTAAGCTTCCATTGTCTTAAGGTACTCTCCGTCATCCTTTGGAGATCCTTATTCTTTACCGCCTTTTTATAGTTTTCTTCTCCCACCATTTCTCTTATCTCCTCATCTACTTCCTTTTTAGTGGGAGGCGAGATATCATATCTATCCATAGCCTGTTGTATAAGCTCCTCCTGTTGCATCTGAATGATGGTACTCTCCAGGATGAGGTTCATCTGCTGAATATCCTTTGCTCCTTGTATCCCCGACCTCCCAAGACCCTCTGTGAAGTCGTCGATATTTAGTACTGTACCATTTACGCGGAGGGCTGGGCGGTGGTGAAGTTCATAATCCTCCTGCTTTTCTGAATAGTAGCCATAGCCTACTATTCCCAGGGAAAAAATGATAGCTGCCCCCAGGACGATATAGAGAATATGTATCCCTCTTCTTTCTCGCTGCCATCTAGAAGGTCTCGACTCAGGGCTCATTTAACTTCTACATTGTCCTTGGACAGAGAGGGAATGTCAACATTGATGGGTAAAGCCATATCCATTTTTCATTGCTCAAAGTCCTACCAATGTCTATCATATTAAGATAAAGGGTAAAAGGAGATTTAAATGGAATATGAAACCTTAAGTTATGAGCAAAAAGATGCCATAGGGGTTCTCACGCTCAACAGACCACAGTGCTTAAACGCCATAAATGAGAAGATGATAGAAGAACTGGAAGAATTCTGGCACCAGAAGATGCAGGATCTGGACACCCGGGTGATTATACTTGCTGGAGCGGGGGATAAAGGTTTTTGTGCTGGGCTGGACATGTCATCTGTGCAGTGCATAAGTCAGCGGTGGGAGGGGGTTTTAGCTTGGCTATGGTATCAGATGTGAGAATTATAACCCCTGAGGCAAGGTTTTCTGCTGCCTATATTAACATCGGTCTTGGTGGTGCGGATATGGGAAGTAGCTACTTTTTGCCCCGACTTATTGGAGCGGGACGTGCCTACGAGTTTTTACTGACCAGTGACTTCATGGGGGCTGAGGAAGCCTCAAAGTTGGGTTTTGTAAGCCGCGTAGTTCCTTACACTGAGCTTATGCCTGCATCACTGGACATAGCCTGCAAAATGACATCCAAGAACCCTTTGGGTTTGCGCCTGACTAAGGAAGCCATAAATCAAAATCTTGATGCTCACGGCCTGGAGAATGCACTTCAGGTGGAAGACCGTAATCAGGTAGCGTGCATTTTATCCCATAGACTTAAGGGGAATATATAGACCTTCGGGTTGACGCTATAGGCAGCAATCGGAAAGGAGGCAACCTGTGGATATTATACAGGCTATACGACAGCGTAAGAGTATAAGGGGTTATAAGCCTGACCCGGTTCCCAGGGATATTCTTATGAATGTTTTGAATCTTGCCATTCGTGCCCCTTCAGCACTGAATATACAACCCTGGGAGATGGCTGTCATTACTGGAGAAGTATTGGATGACATCAAACGAAGTAATGTGGAGATGTTGGCTTCTGGAATGATACCAAATCCAGACATCCTCATCGGACCTTTCAAGGATGTGTATAGACAGCGCCAGGTAGATCTGGCCATTCAGATTTTTAAGCTCATGGGGATAGCTAGAGAGGACAGTGAAAAAAGAGTTCAATGGATGCAGAGAGGTTTTCGATTCTTTGATGCCCCAGCGGCTATCATTCTGTCTCTGGATAAGTCACTGGGTGAATCATGTTTATTTGATATTGGCACTATCTGTCAAACTATCTGCCTGGCTGCGCTAAGCTATGGCCTTGGCACCTGCATTGAGGATCAGGGCACAATGTTCCCTGAGGTGGTGAGGAAATTTGCGCATATACCCGAGTCTGAACGAATAATAATTGGTATCGCTATTGGTTACCCTGATGGGGACTTCCCAGCAAATAAATTGGAGACTAAGCGTGAGCCTGTGGAGAATATCGTTGACTGGTATGGCTTCGACTAATAGAGTAAGGATGAGCTAAAAGATGTTCAAGCTGATTTGAGTGTCACCGATGAAGATCCTGAACTTAAAAGTGTTATGTCTCATACTCAGCCCCACCTCCTCTACTTGGCTATCCCAGCCAGTTGAACACGCCGATCATCTTGAGCCCCATATATAACATGGCAGCGATGAAGATCCACCTCAATTGCTTTGCCGGAAGCAAATGTGCTGTTCTGGCACCAACCTGGGCCATGGGAACGCTGGTGGCTGCCAGAGCTAACCATGACCAGATGTGGACATAACCTATTGAGGCAGAAGGCAATCCGGTAACTTCCAGACCATTCACGATATAGCCGATAACACCACCAAGACTGGTAAACATCATCATCGCTGCTGAAGTGGCCACAGCATGGTGCATTTTGAATTTTAGGGCCAATGTCATTATGGGAACCATCAGTACGCCACCCCCGATACCGATGATGCCGGTTACAACGCCCGTAGGGATACCCCAGGCAGCCCATAACCAGGGACTATCCTTGGTGCTCTCTGTAACTCTGGGTGGCCTGGCAGTAAGCATCCTTATACCCCCGGTGAGTATAACCGCTCCAAAGGCAATCTTTAGCCCTGCACCGGGGAGGTATGAGGCGATAGTAGCTCCTCCAAATGAGCCAACCATCCCACAAATACCCAAAATGATACCTGCCCTCCACCATACTGCCTTCCTCCTGCTGTGCCCCCAGGCACTGCTGGCTGCTGTAGGCAGAACAACCAGCAAATTTGTCCCGAAGGCTACTTTTATTGCCACCTCTGCCGGAACACCAGTGGCGGTATATATCCAGTACTGTACCGGAACCATGATGAAGCACCCACCAACCCCCAGGAGCCCACTGGCGAGGCCAACGCCTACCCCGGTGGTCAGAAGAGCGATAATGTGGTTTAATGCCATGGCTAAGATGCTGGTGAAGTTCTTACGTCCGTGTAAATTTGAGGCATTGCTCTCTTCCTGCTTGGTTTATGAGGCTACCTGTGTCCTTTTCTTAGTTTCAATATATGGTAGCATCGCTCAAGAGGTTATGACCTTAAGCTTTGTAACTTACCGGGACCAGCAGGGCTACAGCCAAGACAGGTGAGCCTATTAAGGTCAACAGTTGCCCCCAATCTGGGTCATTCAAAGATCTTCCCTGGATTCATTATCCCCTGAGGATCCAGGAGCTGCTTTACCTTCTTCATTAGCCTCAGGCTTGATCCATGTTCCTTCAACATGAACTTTCCCTTGCCGACACCTACCCCATGCTCACCCGTGGCTGTCCCTCCTAAGTCTAAGGCATGGTTTACTATCTCCTCATTAACCCTTTGAACCAATCCCCACTGAAGTTTATCATCCGGGTTCCCTATCAGGTTTAAGTGGATATTACCATCACCAGCATGCCCAAAAATATACCCTTTAACCCCTGTTCTTCGCAGTGCTTCCTGGGAAAACTGTACCATCTCACCTAGCTTAGAAAGGGGGACGGCCGTATCTACCAAAAGAACAGAAGCACCGAGATTATCCCGCTTTATGGAGTCAAAAGCATTATAACGGGCTCCCCATAACTCTTCCCTGCGGGCTTTTCCTATCCCTGAGTCAAAACCGAGGCAGCTATTATCCTGGCAGATTTCGGCTACAAGTTTCAGGTCTTGCTCTAGGACCAATCTGCTCGCCCCATGAAATTCCATAAGCAGGGTAGGCTTCTCCTTCAGATTGACCCTCTTATCTCTATTTATCGCCCTGAGTACTGCTGAGTCTAAAAGTTCTAAGGCAGCCGGCTCAATACCTGAGATCATTATCTGGAATACAGAGTTGGTGGCTCTCTCTACTGAGTCAAATGTTGCCACTGCCGCCATGAACTCTGGGGGTAGTCCCACCAGACGCAGAGTGATTTCAGTAATAACCCCTAAAGTCCCCTCTGAGCCACAAAATAGCTGACACAGATTATAGCCTGAAGAACTTTTGGTGGTGTTGGTTCCTAACTTTACTATCTCCCCGTCAGGAAGGACAACCTCCAGCTTTAAGATATAATCTTTGGTTGACCCATACTTTACCGTTCTTATTCCTTTAGCGTTGTTGGCTATCATTCCTCCGATAGTGGCAGGGGCCCCCGGATCAGGAGGGAAGAAGAGGCCAAACCCCCTCAGTTTTTTGTTCAATTCCCTGTGCGTTATCCCTGGCTCGAGATCTGCCTGAAAATCCTTATGCCTGATCTCAAGGACCTTATTCATGTGTTGCATGTCCAAAACTATTCCACCGTTTACCGGTATAGGGTTTCCCTCCACACTAGTTCCTGCACCCCAGGGAATCAGGGGGATTTTTTTCTCATTGGCCAGAGCTGTTATTTCGCTGACCTGAACTGAACTTTGGGGCCAAACTACTACATCGGGGAGATGAGGTTGATGAAAAGACTCATCTCTGGAATGGGATTCCAGGTCGAATACCCCCGTCGATACATTATCAGGTCCTGCGATAAACTTGAGGAGATCAAAATTGAGTTGCAACATCTTATGGTTTAATTTTTTGTACCTGCTAACTTTTAGTTTATGCGGCTACTATAACCAGAAGCAAATTGGTCCACTGCCCATTTTGCAGGCAGAGCTGGCCAAATATGATACTTCTCATCTCACTATCAGCTGTATCAATGCCACTGAGTTTGTTAGAGAAGGTGAACCGCCGGCTCTTGTCCTGCGCCAGAAGCGCAATGCCTCGATAACCGTGGCTACAAAGCTGGTGAAAAATGGAGAGGCTGATGCCATAGTCAGCGCCGGTCTCACAGGAGCAGTGGTCGCTAGCGCTCTGGTGACTTTGGGCACTGTTGAAGGCATAGACCGCCCTGTGATTGGTGGTCCCTTCTTGGGTCTCAGCCCAAATACAATTGTGCTGGATAATGGAGGCAATGTTGACTGTAAGCCTTATCACCTTCTAAACTTCGCTATTGTGGGTTATGTTTATGCCCGGGAGCTGTTAAACATTCCCAACCCTACCGTGGCGCTGCTGAGTGTTGGCGTTGAGGAAGGCAAGGGAAATGAACTGGTCAAGGAAAGCTATCCCCTTTTTCAGAGAAGTGGTCTGAACTTTATTGGCAATGTGGAGGGAAACGACATCGCCACTGGTCGAGCTAACGTGATTGTTTGCGATGGTTTCGTGGGCAACATCTTGGTAAAGTTCTGCGAGGGCCTGGGGGTCGCTATTGCTGAGTGGCTAAAAATTAACTTCAAGGGACAGCTATCAGATGCCGATATCGGCAGGCTAAGTGATGACTTGTTTGCTCTAACCAACAGTGCTGATATACTGAGGGTGGGCCTTTACTGGGGGTTAATGGTGTGGCCATAGTAATGTACGGGCGTAGCCGGGCTTCGCAGTTTATCAGAGCTGTAGCCCAGGCGAAGGTCATCCTCAATTCTGATTTTGTGGACACCTTAAACTCAGAGTTAGTAAGAATCAGGAGGCAGCTAAACAATGGACCAAACTAAATCTGTGGAACAAACTATAAAAGGCATTGTCACCAGAATAGTGCATTGCAATGAGAATGACTTGACTCTGGAAAGTACGTGAAAGGATTTAGATGCTGATTCACTTGACGTGGTACAGATATTGATTGCTCTGGAGGAACTGATGCCTGCATAGCTGAGTTACCTATAGCTGGTATGGGGCTGGTTGGTGCCTTATCCCGAGAGACAAACCCCGCCAAGGCTTCTCACCCCTTTGACCTCAATCGCAATGGCTTTGTCTACGGTGAGGGAGCCGGAATATTAGTCTTAGAAACTCTAGAACACACCATGAGCCGGGGAGCAGCGATTTTAGCCGAGCTTGCTGGCGTTTCTCGCTCCTTTGATGCCTATAACGAGGCTAGCCCTGATCCTGAGATGGAGGCTGTAGCTATAAGCGGTGCTCTCCAGAATGCCGGGATAACGCCTGAAGATGTTGATTATATAAATGCCCATGGTACCAGCACCAGGCTCAACGATGCTAGCGAAACCAGGGCTATCAAAATTGCCCTCAGCAGTCATGTCTACAGGATTCCCGTGAGCTCCAACAAATCCATGATTGGTCATATAATAATCGCTGCTGGTGCTATTGAGGCTGTCGCTTCGGTTTTAACCATAAGGACGGGGATTATCCCACCGACCATAAACTATGAAATCCCCGACCCTGAATGTGACCTGGACTATGTCCCCAATGTCGCCCGTCAGGCTGAGGTCAATGTTTGTCTATCCAACTCCTTTGGCATGGGTGGCCAAAACTGTTGCCTGGTCCTGAAACGCTTCACGGGAAAGTAAGATGCCTTCTTTGGAACTTTCAGGCAAGGTATCGCTGATCACGGGTGCTTCTCGAGGCCTGGGCAGGGTCATCATTTTGAAGTTATCCAGCATGGGCTCCAGGGTGGTCATTAATTACTTGAGTCATGAAAGGGAGGCCGAAGATGTGATGTCCTCTATCATTCAGCAGGGCGGTGAAGCCATGTTAGCGCCCGCAGATGTTCGAGATGGCAACTCAGTAAAGGCTATGGTGCGTCAGATAACTGACAGGTGGACTAAAATCGACATTTTGGTGAACAACGCGGGTATCAACGTGGACAGCCTGCTGCTCAGGATATCTGAGGAGGCCTGGGATAGTGTAATTGACACTAACTTGCGTGGTGCTTACCTTTGCACTAAGTTTGCCCTGCGCTCCATGATGAATCAGGGGTAGGGTGTATCGCGGTCAAGATAGTGACTGATAGCACTTCCGATATCACAATGGGGATGGCTCGTGAATTAGGGGTCGTGGTGGTACCCCTATGGGTCAGTTTTGGAGCTGAATCCTATCTTGATGGGATTGATATCCAGCCTGCGGAATTATACTCTAAGCTAGTAAAAAGCAAGGTATTTCCTACCACCGGTGCTCCATCACCGGGGGCGTTCGCCGAGGCCTACGATAAGCTGGCTCAAGAGACAGATGAGGTGCTATGCTTAACCATCTCCGCCAAGTATAGCGCCACTTATGAATCAGCAATTAGAGGCCTGGAACTGAGGAAACGAAAGAATTGCCGAGTGAAGGTGATTGATACCCTCACTACAATAGCCGGTCAAGGACTTCTGGTTATGATAGCTGCTGAGGAAGCTGGGAGAGGGGCCGATCTTGACCAAATAATGGATGTGGTACAAAAATCCATACCCAAGACTCATACCCGCGTCTGCTTTGACACCCTGGAATATCTGCGTAGAGGAGGCCGTGTTGGCACCGCTCAGGCATTTTTAGGTTCACTCCTCAGGGTGAACCCTATTATCGGTATTATCAATGGCCATACTGAGGGCGTGGCTCGGACACACAGTCGCAGGAAGGGCATTGACTGGCTGTACAACTTCGCTAGAGGGTTTGATAACATCAGGGTGTTAGGTGTAATGTACGCTACCACTGCTGATGAAGCTGAGGCATTCACCCAGCGTCTGGGTTCCATATTCCCGGCGGTAAGCATACGCCGTTTTATACTTGGGCCGGTGGTTGGCACCCATATTGGTCCACGGGCTATAGGTTTGGCACTGGTGGAGCGGGTCTGAGCCTAATTCATCTTTATTAAATTCCTCATCAAGGAAGGCAAAGATAGGAGGTTATCAACTTTGGAAGGGGATGATTAGGAATCAGTCAGGACTTCCCGGGGACCCCGGCAAAGACTCTTGCTTGACCTGGGAAGGCTCGACCTGCCGAATGGTAAAGATGGGCTAAGATCTTCTGGTGGAACAAGGGAGTATGGAATGTTCACGAATGGAGCTCACAAACTATCAGCTGACTTAAGTATTTACTTTGGGGTTGGAAAGAAGTAAGATATTTCAAGGACAAATTATGAAGAGGATAGAGATGTTCCGGTACAAAAACCTTGTTTTTAACCGCTCTCTTGATCATACAAAGATCTGGGTTTACAATTAAATTAGCAATCTTAGGGTAAGAGTGCTATAATATTTTCTAAAAGGAGGTGAATGGTGAATCTAAAACCCCTGGGAGATAGAGTTGTGGTAAAGCCCACACCTAAAGAGGAGGTGAGCAAA
>Ga0209013_10000351_pt1 | contig 40402 bp, 23 predicted proteins | sample Cruoilmetagenom2_FD_187291 | JGI IMG/M metagenome (GOLD analysis project Ga0209013, IMG submission 187291) | Oil polluted marine microbial communities from Coal Oil Point, Santa Barbara, California, USA - Sample 2 (SPAdes) (version 2) | ecosystem: Environmental > Aquatic > Marine > Oil seeps ...
CCATATTTCGGCCGGTAATTCTATTTATATAACCGCCCAGATTTTTATCCGGCGCAAAAATTATTTTTTGTGATTTTGGAAATGATTCCACCACTTGTACGGCATTACCCGAAGTACAAACAACATCGGTAACTGTTTTAATGGCCGCTGACGTATTAATGTAAGATATGACTATATGCTCCGGATGTTTTTCTTTAAACGCCACAAATCTATCGAGAGGGCATGAGTCGGCCAGTGAGCATCCTGCTTCCATATCAGGTAACAGTACTTTTGTATCAGGATTGAGCATTTTAGCTGTTTCGGCCATAAAGTGTACGCCGGCAAAAACAATTATCTTTGCTTTAGCTTCCGAAGCTTTTTGTGCCAGCCCCAGACTGTCGCCAATAAAATCGGCAATATCCTGGATTTCGGGAACCTGATAATAATGCGCCAGAATTACAGCGCTTTTTTCTTTTTTAAGATCGTTTATTTTATCGATGAAATTCATTATCAACAATAAGGTCTTTATATATTTTATTTAATTAAATAGTATAATAATAATAATATACTGTTAGTTTGTTTGAATAAATAATGCAATTAAATTTTGAATTGTAACAAACACTGATTTATCAACAAGTTAATGACATTTTGTAACCATATATAGTTTTAATAATTAGTTATTTAGTTAATTCATTAACATAACTTATATTTAGTATACAGTGCAAAAATAATGCTGTATTTTATTCAAAAAAATTGTTCATTTCCGGTAACAACTATTCATAAAAATCGTAAAAATGATGAACGCGCGGTAAATCAATTAACAAGCTGTTCATAAGCTCGTATTTATCACCAAAATTTGAACAAACTTACACAGATATTAACAAAAACTTATGGATAAGTTTTAAAAAACTGGTAATTAGTCTTATAAATCAAAATCAAATAAACAGTATTTTTATTAAAATACTCTGAATCAACGAAAAGAAAATGAATAATAAATTTAACTAATTTTGCTTTTTCATAATTATCAACAATGAATAAACGTGGCAGGATTATAGCGATGGCTTCCGATCATGGTGGCTACGAGATGAAAGAATTTATAAAAGAAAAGCTTCTGGAAGAAAATTATGAAGTTAAAGATTTTGGCACTTTTTCGAATGAAAGTGTAGATTATCCTGACTATATTCATCCGCTGGCACATGCCATAAACGAAAAAACATATGCAACCGGGATTATTATGTGCGGAAGCGGCAACGGAGCACAAATTACAGCCAATAAATATAAGTATGTGCGCGCAGCTTTATGCTGGAATGAAGAACAGGCCAGATTAGCGCGGGAACATAACGACGCCAATGTTATGTCGTTACCGGGAAGATTCATCTCTTTCGAACAAGCCTGGCAGATGGTCAAAATATTTCTTACTACACAATTTGAGGGTGGCAGGCATGAACGCAGGGTTAAAAAAATCTCACAACTTTTAAAATAAAATGCCGGTGAAAGCTTCTGCTGAGAAAAAATTATTTTTAAGTGCTTCCGAAAAAGTGGGGTTTGACAAAACACACAGAAAAAAAATAAACTTCAATATTTCCAGGTACAATGCTGCGGTAGCTGAGGGTGAAAAATTATATTCAAATCTTGACCTGGCGAAGGAAAGAGCCGGATATTTAAAATACAAGGTTATTAATGAACTGGATAAATACCTTATTGAATTTGAAGATAATTTTCTAAAAAACGGAGGAAAAATTATTTGGGCCCGGGATGCTGCGGAAGCACTTAAAGAAATCACCGGAATTCTAGAAAGAAAAAAGGCAAAAAGTGTTGTCAAATCTAAATCGATGACAACGGAAGAGATAGAATTGAACGAGGCTCTTGATAAAAAGGAGATCGAAGTGGTAGAAACAGATTTGGGTGAATTTATTGTGCAGCAGGCAGGCCAAAAACCTTATCACATTGTTACTCCGGCCATGCATTTATCCAAAGAGGATGTTGCGGCCCTATACCATGAAAAATTTCAAACGAAAGAAAATCTGACACCTGAGGAATTAACTTTATATACAAGAAAAATACTCAGGAAAAAATTCATCAATGCCGATGTTGGTATAACAGGGGCTAACTTTTTAATTGCCGACCTGGGCGGAATTGCCATAACCGAAAATGAAGGAAACGCCTTTTTATCGGTATCCTTTCCCAAAACCCATATAGCCATTGTTGGTATTGAAAAAATCATTCCTTCCTTAAAAGACATAGATCTGTTTTGGCCGTTATTGGCAATCCATGGTACCGGACAGCATATAACGGTTTATAATTCCATAATAACAGGTCCGAGAAAAGAAGGGGAAAAAGACGGGCCTGAAGAAATGTATCTGGTACTGCTGGACAACGGAAGAAGCAGGTTATTGGCAAAAGAAAGGCAACGGCAGGCGTTGAGTTGTATCCGCTGCGGTGCCTGTTTAAATGCATGCCCTGTATATAAAACCATTGGAGGACATACGTACAACACAACATACAGCGGACCAATTGGAGCAGTGATTACCCCTTACCTGAAAGATTTTAAAACATACAAGCATCTGAGTTTTGCTTCATCATTGTGCGGTAAGTGTACCACCGTTTGTCCGGTGAAGATCCCGCTGCACGAGTTGTTGTTGGTTAATCGTAATGAGGCTGTTAAAAGCGGTGATGTGGCTTGGAATGAAAGAAAGGGGATGAAATGGGCTACCAGGGCCTTTACGTCCAGAAAAATGATCAACATACTGTCGGGAAAAGCCAAAAACAGGCTGGCAGGCGCGGTGGCTACAAAAAGCTGGGGAAAAAGAAGAGTGTTTCCTAAAATAGCCGATAAGTCGTTCAACGAACTCTGGAAAGAAAAAGATGCTGATAAATAAAAAAGAGGGCTTTTGCCCTCTTTTTTTGTTACGAATATAATCTACTAATTCACCAATATTTTCTTGTAAACGGTTGAAGCGTTTCCGGCTTTATCGGATAAGATTACACGTACAAAGTAAACACCCCTTTCAATGTCCGTATCAAGAACAATATCATTCATGTTAAATACACTTTCATAAACAAGCTGTCCCAACTGATTTACAATTTCTACTTTACCGATCAGCAAGTCACTTGACAAAGTAAACCGACCGGTATTCGGATTCGGATAAATATTTAACGAAGCATCGGCTGCATTTGAATTAAAAATTCCCACACAATTATCTATAAAGATAGAATCTGTTACTGTATTTTCACAGCCGTTTTCATCGGTATATGTATAGGAAACAACATTCCAGCCCAACGGAGCTTCTTCGGGTGAAAAGACGCCATCTTCCGTAACAGCAATGCCGGTGTATGTGCCGCCTTCCGGTGTTGCCGTTAACTGAACCGCTGGTTCCTGCTGGTTACAGAGTTCTTCCGGCCAGTCGCCCAGTGTGATTTCAGGCAGTGGATTTACCGTTACCGTTACCTCTCCGTTCACTACCTGTTCACCATCGCTTACTTCAACCATGTAAGCTGTTGTTTCTTCAGGAGTCACAACAGGATTTTGTTCGTCCGAGATAAATCCTTCCGGGTCAGATGTCCAGCTAAACGTATAAGTTCCACTGCCGCCCGAAGCATCGGCAGTTAACTGGCTCGTTTCACCGAAACAAATAACTTCCGGTGACGCAGAAACGTCTGCACTTACAAGGTCCAGGGTATTGATAAAATCATCTTTTGTAATCAAATTGGTTCCACCCGGACCTGTTACGGTAAGGGTAACATCAAAATAATCTTCATCGGTATATATATGTTCAGGATTTTGATCGGTTGAAGTTTCTCCGTCACCAAAGTCCCAAAGCCATGAATCGACAGGTTCTTCCGTTAAATCGGTAAAATTAACCGTCAGCGGAACGGCTCCATATGTCTGATCGGCCATAAAGTCGGGCTCCGGAACAGGTTCTGTCACCGTAATATAATTTTCTTTAATTTCTGTATCGGTTCCGCCGGGACCTGTTACGGTAAGCGTAATGGTATATGTTCCGGGATTTGAGAACAGATACACAGGGTTTTGCAGTCCTGACCATCCCCCTTCAAAATCCCATTCCCAGGTATCGATAACACTGGACGAAAGATCGGTAAAATGAACATTCAGCGGCGCAGGGCCCTCGGTAACATCGGCTGTAAAATCGGCCTCCGGAGCAGGAGGCAATGGAATTACCTCGATGTAATCGGTAATTGTATATGTGTCTGTTCCGTAAGGACCGTTTACCGTAAGGCTTACAGTATACGTACCTGTAATATCATATATATGTGTAGGGTTTTGTTCAGAGGAGCTCTCACCATCGCCAAAATTCCAGTCCCACGTATCGATAACACCCACGGATTGATCGGTAAAACTAACTGTAAGCGGAACATAACCGGAAGTGGGCGTTCCTTCAAAAGCGGCTGTCGGCTCACCATAAGGAATTTCAGGAACACCTATAGTTACAGCATTATGATTTTCCTTTGTACCATCATCCTGGATAAAGGCCACCAATTCACAGTTATCAATATCCCAGGAATTGTCAAATGTAAAAGTTAAAGGCACATCGATAGTTTGTCCTATACTTGTGAATGTTACGGAAGTTCCATTGGCACCGGGCACCATTAAACGATTTACAAAATTAAGTTCGGTCATACCCTGCCAGTTGAATTGTATATCAGATTCGGTAAGCGCTAAATGTACTTTCAGGTTATTAGAGGCATCATCCGCAACTTTTGTAACAGAGACGGTCATATTATATACATCTCCATCATGATAACCGTCAATGGCAATATCATACGATGTTTGAATAGCCATGCGTTGATTTACTTTGGCAACGTATTGACTATATTTTGTACCCGTATGGCCGCCACCGGATACAGAACTCCATTCTCCGTCAAACTGCGCATCGGGGTATGAGCTGTTTCCATAATACGAATTTCGCGCAACGGAATAAGCATTCGCGTAAGGATCCGACCCTGAGGGTCCGTGGTTTTCAATAATAGCTGCCGGATCACCATTTGCATGTAAATCATCAGCACCCTGTGCAGCTGCCGGACAGTAGTAACACCAGGTACCCGTAGTTATTTCCAGAAGTACCAAATGTCGGTCAATTTGTTGGGCAAACCCGGTAATTACAAAGAGAGAAAATACTAAAAAAAGATAAATTTTTTTCATAATAAAAAATTAAATAAATTAATAAGTAGCTTTAAAACTAAAATGACCAAAAGTAATATTTAATGAATACATTCAGAAAATCACTAATGAAAATTAATTTTAGAATAGTATTTTAAACACATGATTTATAGACAACTTTTATGATATTAAAGTTGCTCAGAATCAAAAAACGATCAATGGTTTTATAATAATCTGTGAACCGGATTTCTTGTCAGCTACAAAAATCTGCAAGAGATATCTGCCTTTAAACGTTACGTTCAGGAGTATATTTTCTTCAGAAAACGACTTATCGAAAACCTTTTTACCGGTCATATCCCTGATAATAATTTTTGTAATGGTTAAACTGCTGCTGATCGAAAAAATACCGGAATTCGGGTTGGGATAAATTGTGACAGGAATGCCGGCATCATTATTCTCTATGATACCCACACAATTGTCCACATAAATAGAATCCTGGGCAGACGCAGTACATCCGTCGGCGTTTGTATAAGTATAAGTAATTACATTCCAGCCCAGGGGAGCAATCTCAGGAGAGAAGACACCATCGGGTGTAACAGCATTTCCACTGAAGGTGCCACCGGCAGGTGATGCGGTTAATTGTACCGGAGGTTCCTGGTAATGACAGAGTAAATCGGGCCAGCTACCGAGCGTAATAACCGGAAGGGGAAGCACGGAGATGTCAATACTGGCTGTAGCCTGGTGATTGCCATCATCCACTGTAACGAAGTACGTTGTATTTTGATCCGGAGTAACAAAGGGGTTTTGTTCGTTAGAGTTAAAACCTGCCGGGTCGGAAGTCCAACTGTACGTATACGTTCCCGTTCCTCCTGCCGGAGCAGAAAATAATTGAGTTGAGTCGCCAAGACAAACAAAACTACTGCCGGCCGTAACCGTAACCGTTAAAGCTTCCAAAGCATTAATATAATCCACTTTGGTCATTGTGTCAGATCCACCGGCGTTAGAGGCAATAAGCTGGACGGTGTACAATGCAACGTCATTAAAGAACACCACAGGATGTTGCGAATTCTGATCCGTGCCGCTCAAGAAGCTTATGGTAGCCGGAGTAAAATTCCATAACCAGGAGACCGGGTTGTTTCCAGACAGATCGGTAAAATGAACCGTATCAATAGTAGTAGGATTAAGATTATCGGCAGAAAAGTCAGCCAAAGGAGGCGGATCGGTAGCATTGATGTAATTGGTTTTAGTTTCCGTATCGGAACCTCCTGCATTGGTTGCTGTTAACGAAACGGTATAAGCACCGGGTACGTCAAACCGTACCTGGGGGTTTTGTGAACTACCGCTGGTACCGTTCAAGTAGGTTATCGTTGCAGGTGTAAAAGTCCAGAGCCAGGTAGTAGGAGAGTTTGTCGATAAGTCGGTAAATGAAACAGTGTCTAAAATAGTTGGCGTCAGATTGTCGGCAATAAAATCGGCATCAGGGGCTGACATAGGTGAATATAAGTCCGACTCCCAAAGCCCACGACCAAAGGTAGCCGCCCTGATTAGACTGTTAGCAGGCACGGCATCGTAATAAATGTCTAATTCGGTAACAACAACATTCGGAAGGCTGGTAGAAAAAGCCGCCCAGTTAGCACTACCGACTTTTACATAAACGCCAACATCTGTTCCGGCATACAATTCGTCCTGTGTGGTATTTTGTGTGTTTTGAATAACACACATCACGGGCAATGAAGGTAATCCTGCTGAAATATTGGTCCAGTTTGTGCCTCCGTTTGTTGTTTGATAAACACTATGCGTATTATACTCTCCAAAAGAAACCCATACCGTATTTGGATTGCTGTTTTTCACCGTGATATAGGTAATATTTGAAGAGCCTACGGGGAGCGTTCCTGTAATATTTATCCAGTTACCACCACTATTGGTTGTTTTCCAGATATTATTCAGAGTAGCAACATAAATTGTATTTGAGTTAGAAGGGGCAATAGCTACGGAACGCAAGTATGTAGTACCGCTTCCTGTTAAATTATTGCTTATCTGACCCCAGTTTGCTCCCCCGTTGGTGCTTAACCAGACATCTGCATAACCGGCAACAAGCCTCATATTGTTTGTCGGATCCATTACATAAGGAGATACCCATGCTCCGTTTGCAGGATTGATTTGGGCTTGGCCCCCCCAATAATTAACGGTTTTAAAAATATCCCCGAAATAAAGAGTACCGAACTGAACGTTTACATTTGTATGGTCAATAATACATTCCATACCATCGCCACCTATAACGTCCATCCACCCGGGGCCGGTTGCGAGAACTTTAGTACCGTTATCCTGAAGGCCTGTAATAACATCACTACTGACTGTTTGCGAAACCCCAAGACGGTATAATTGACTGATAACCATTGTGTTTGTTTTGTCGGCCCATGATCCGCCACCGTTTGTTGTTTTATATAATCCTCCATCATTGCATTCGAATAATGTTGTGTTGTTTTGAAAAGCAAGAAAATGATGATCGGCATGAACAACCGGAGCCTGTGGAGTGACGTTGTTGTAAGTTGCACTCCAGGTCCAGCAGTTTACACAATTCCAGCTCGATCCGCCATCTGTAGATTTATGTGTGTTGATACCTCCTACATAAACTTCGTTGGCGTTTATTGGAGATACGGCAATAGCAAGATCGTAATAACCCTGGACGCCTGTACCTCCGCTCTCATTGGCATACAAACTAAGAAGGTTGGTTGTTGAAGATCCCGTATAGACGGTTGAAAAGCTGGCACCTGCATTTGTTGAGCGGCAAACATAGCTTAGTCCGCCGTTACGGTTGGCAACAACCGCATACACATAATTGCTGTTAGCAGCAGTAACAGCCAGGTCAACTCGTTTATCAGTTGCTGTAAAAGGTGTTGAAGAAGCCGTCCAGTTTGACCCTCCGTTGGTAGTATAATAGATCATCGGGGTCAGCCAATGATCGATGGTGGAGGCATAAAGAACAGAACTATTACCCGGGTTCATTTCCAGATCAATGAAATTTCCCCATAGCTGTTGCGGCCAGTTGGTTCCGCCATCAGTGGTCTTAAATACCCCTGTTGAAGTAGCTGCATATATTGTTTGATTACCAGAAGTTGGATCAAGAATCAGCCGGGAAAGTGTTATTTTCTGGCTCGCTGAAAAAGAAAGACCGGTTGTATTCCAGGTTGTCCCTCCGTCAGTGGATTTCAACACCCCCACACTGTTATTGTCATTGCTTTGTTGTCCGCCGAGCGACCATAAACTTCCCCCGTCTTTATCACCGGTAGCTATGTAAAGAATATCAGGATTCGACCCCTGATTTATAACAATTATATCACTAACTCCCAAAACAGGATTACTGTCACCTAAAGATGTCCATGAGGCACCTCCGTCAGAAGATTTCCATATACCTCCGGAGGCAGCTCCGGCATAAATAGTATTGGCATCTCCGGGGCGGAAGGCGACACAGTTTAATCTTCCGATTCCGGCATAACCGCCATTTGACCAACTTGGCCCCATAGAAATCCAGTTACCGGACGGACTTCGGGATCCTTCCGGATTTTGTAACAGATATTTTTCGTACTCTTCGGCAGCGTTTGTTTTTGGAAAAGCTCCGGTTTGCGGATCAACCCGGTATTCCCAGTACCATTCCCACCGTTTGAATTGTTTCCAGCCGTAAGCCTTAACTTTTTCACCATTTTCATTAACATAATAACCTTTCTCAACATGAAAAGGCTCCCAATAGTCATAGAAGGCTTTCTGGTAATCCTGTAATGTTAGCGTTCCGCTTTGCACCTTGGCCTGCGGTAAGTTTTCTAACCAGGTTTGAGAATTAACTAAATTGGTTGTGAAGATGGTTACAAGCAATAGTGTAACCTTAAGCAAAATGCTTTTAGTCTTTTTGAGTTTCATGGTCAGTTTGTTTTTGTTGTTCTTACCCTGTTTCTTCGTATGTCCTCTTGTATGAATTACATACGATTAGTACAAAGATACGACATCTCTTGACGTTTGTCAAAAATGATGATAAAAAAAGGGTGTGAAACACCCTTAAATATGAGACAAAAAATCTTGAATATTTTTACCAAAAAAAAGATTGAGAAAAAACCAAATTAAATATTCAAACTGTAATTCAATCACATTTGTTAATTGATTATCAATTTTTTGTTAACAACACTTGTGTTATTGTTGGCATCAGTAAGATATATACGAACCGAATAAACACCATGAACGGAAATAGAAGAAATGGTTGTTTTTTTATCGTTCATATTTTCAGAATAAATGATTTTTCCTTCAACAGTAGTTATTTCAACTTTCGACATGGTTAATGAACTTTCAATAGTAAAGAAACCATTATTTGGATTAGGAAAAATACGAATATCTGATTGGTTCGTATAGTCAATAATACCCACACAATCATCTACAAAAATAGAGTCTTGTGCAAAGTTTTCGCAGTCGTTACCATCTTCATAAGTGTAAGTGATCACATTCCACCCCAACGGAGCTTCTTCGGGTGAAAACAAACCGCCAGAAGTCACGTTGTTTCCACTGAAAATACCGCCTGCGGGTGATGCTGTCAGTTGTACGGGAGGTTCCTGTTCATGGCAAAGCTGGTCAGGCCAGTTACCCAAGGTTATTATGGGTAATGGATTTACAATCACTTCAACATCAGCTGAAACAACATGTTCTCCATCGTCAACGTCAACTGTGTACACTGTTGTTTGATCCGGTATGACGACCGGATTTTGAGCCGTTGAACTGAATCCCGGGGGATCCGAAGTCCAATTGAATGTATAACTACCCGATCCTCCGGAAGGAACAGCAAATAATTGTACAACCTCCCCGTTACAAACTTCATCAGGGCTGGCTGATACGTCCACCGACAAGGCTTCACGCACATTGATATAATCTACTTTCGTTTCCGTGTCGACACCGCCACCATTAGTAGAGGTTAATTCAACGGTATAGTAACCAACATCATTGAAAAGGACTTTAGGGTTTTGTGAATTTTCGTCAGTACCGTCCATATATGTAACGGTAGCCGGTGTGAATGCCCACAACCAGGTATCGGGGAAATTAGTGGATAAATCAGTAAACGACACAACATCTATGGTTGTCGGGTTAAGGTTGTCAGCCGAAAAATCAGCAATTGGCGCAGGATAGGTTGCGTTTATATAATCGGTTTTTGTTTCTGTATCGGAACCCCCTGCGTTGGTAGCTGTTAAGGCAACCGTATATGCACCGGGAACATCAAACTGTACCTGAGGATTTTGTGAGCCGGCATTGGTACCACCCATATATGTAATAGTATTAGGTGTAAATGACCATAACCACGAAGTAGGGGCATTCGTTGACTGATCAGTAAAAATAACAGTTTCCAAAATTGTAGGTGTTAAGTTATCAGCCACAAAGTCAGCATCAGGGGCCAATATAACCGAATATAAATCCGATTCCCAGAGACCGCGGCCGTAAGTTGCCGCTCTGATCATACTGTTTGCCGGATCAGCGTCATAATAAATTTCCAGCTCATCTACCACCACATTGGGCATGCCGTCAAAAAAAGGAGCCCAGCTGGCACTACCAACTTTCACATATACGCCCACATCCGTGCCGGCATATAATTCAACCTGTGAAGTATTCTGGTTGTTTTGAATGACACAGTTGACGGGTATTTGTGGTAATCCGGAGGAAATATTACTCCAGGAAGAACCTCCATTCGTCGATTCATACACTCCGTAACTGTTATAACCACTGAAGGTAGCCCAAACCGTATTTGGGTCATCATTTTTAACTGAAATATAGGTAATGTAACTACCGGGCAAACCGCTTGTTATATTTGTCCAGTTGGAACCGCCATTCGATGTCATCCACATGGTATATCCTGTAGCTGTATAAATATAGCTGCTGTTAGATGGGGCTACGCATATGGAACGGAGGGTGCTTCCTCCTGTCAGATTTGAGCTGACGGTTGTCCAGCTATTTCCCTGGTTTGTTGATTTATATACATCCGTGTATCCGGCATAAATTGTGGTATGATTTGAGGGATCTAACATATAAGGTGTGATCCAGGCACCGGAAGAGCCGGAAGGTTTAATATCAGTCTTTGAACTCCAATGGTTTGTTGTCCGTTTAATAGCTCCAAAATACAATTCACCATATTGTGTATTTTCATCAGTGTAATCGATCAGACACTCCATACCATCGCCACCAATCACATCACTCCAGCTTCCGTTCAACAAAGCCTTTGTTCCGTTATCCTGCAGTCCTGTTATTACTTCATCGTCAGCTGTTTGGCCCACTCCAAGACGATACATCTGGCTGGTAACCAGTCCGGAACCGATGTGTGGCCATGAATTACCATTATTCGTTGTTTTATATATACCACCGTCATTACATTCATATAAATCTCCTGTACTTGGCTGATAAGCCAGAAAATGCTTATCGGCATGCACGTTGGTGGCAGTACCACCGCATGAACCTGACCAGTGGTTGCTGATGCTCCATGATGTGCCTCCATCGGAAGATTTCCATGTGTTCACACCACCGACAAAAACAATATTCGCATTGTTCGGGTCGGAAGCAATACACAAGTCGTACCACCCCTGGCCGCCCGAACCGCTTCCATCACAATTCCAGCCCAACATATTTACAGAATTATAAGCCAGAGACCAGTTGGCGCCGCTATCGGTTGATTTGTAAACACCTTTTAATGCGTTTGAAGAATTCGCTGAAACAGCATATACAACAGATGTGTTGTTGTAACTTACAGCTAACTCGGTTCTGTATCCACCGGAAATAGAATAAACCTGCGACCAGGAAGCCCCGCTGTTTGTACTTTTATGGATAGTTCCACTTGTTGTTGAACCATAAATGATCGTGCTATTTCCCGGTTTAAATTCGATGTCGATAAAACTAGTACCCGTCATCAAACTCCAGTTAGCCCCATCATCGGTTGTTTTATAGAGCCCGTTAGACGTTGCGGCATAAAGTGTTGAATTACTGGCAGGATCAATCAATAAACGATTGATTAGCCGTTGTTGGTTCGGTGTCCAGTTTAAGCCGGTTGTGTTCCATGTAACACCCCCGTCGATGGATTTCAAGACCCCAACCGAGTAAGTATCGGAAGCGTCTCTGTCGCCGGTTGCGATATAAACTATATCATCAAAATTTGTTTTTATGACAACAATGTCACTAACACCAATAGAAGCATTATCATCTCCCAGGGGAGTCCAGTTTGCGCCCCCGTCAGTAGTTTTCCATATACCTCCTGCGGCAGCACCAACATATAATGTATTTGGGCTGGTAGGCCTGAAAGCAACACAATTAAGTCTTCCAAGTCCTGCATATCCACCTGCGGTTGAGCTTGGGCCCATTTCTAACCAGTTTCCAGAAACACTTCTTGCCGTTTCCGGGTTTTGTTCTAGGTATTCCTGGTAAATATCCCAGGCGGTTTTGTCAGGAAAAGCGCCAGTTACAGGATCGACACGTCCTTCCCAATACCATTCCCAGCGTTTGAATTGCTTCCATCCGGAGGCTTTGATTTTTTCACCATTTTCGTTGTAGTAATATCCATTTTCAACCTTGTATGGTTCCCAATAATCATAAAAAGCTTTTTGGTAATCGAAAAAGGTTAATATTTCCTGGGTAACTTTTTCTTGAGGAAGGTTACTTCTCCACGGCTGCGCCTGGGAAATTTGAGTAGTTAGCATGCTGATCAGAGTAAAAGCAACGAGGAAAACGTTGCCTTTAATGGCCATGTTTTTCATAGTAATTGGATTTTAACAGTTAATTGCTTGTTTTATAAATCAGTACAAATATAATAATACTTATACGAGATGCAAGATAAAAAGTTCTATTTGAAAATCTCTGCCAGTTTATCCTGCAAATCCTGACCCCTGATATTTTTATCAACAATAATACCATTCGGGTCGATCAATAGGTTGTGCGGAATGGATTGTACTCCGTATAATTTTGCTGCGGCACTGTTCCAGTACTGAAGATCAGAAACATGGGTCCAGGTCAGGTGATCATCTTCAACAGCCTGTTTCCATTTATCCAAATCTTTGTCGAGTGAAACGCCGAAAATATCAAAACCTTTGTTGTGATACAAGGTGAAAACCTGTACAATATTTGGGTTTTCGGCACGACATGGCTGACACCAGGAAGCCCAAAAATCAATAAGTACATAGTTTTTACCAATTACTGAAGACAAAGCTACCGGATTTCCATCAGGATCATTCAGGGTAAAATCGGTATATGGCTGCCCGATGGCAACCCTTTTTAACGCATTGACTTTATCAGTCAGTTCTTTAACATACATGGAGTTGGCAATGGAAGGGTCAAGTGAAGACGCGGCTTTATTCAGATCTTCGAAATCATACAGATGTGCATTGTTAAGTAAAACAAAAACCCCCGCAACACTTGAATGATGTTCAAGCACATAATCCAAAAGAAAAGCTGATTTTCCCGTGTCAAGTTGTTCATATTGATTTTCAATCTCTTTCATCAACACAGTGTCTTTCTTGCCTGCGGCTTCTTGATATTGCATGCCCAATTGCCGCTCCTGTCTTGTATAAGTATTCATAGAATCGATAATATAAGCAAACTCTTCCTGCGCTAACGAACCCGTCACCTTCCTGTTTCGCATATCATTAACACTACCAGTAGCATCAATCACATGGTTATCTACAAACAGGGGTAAATATAATTGCTGATCTTTGAGTTTGATAAAATAAAACTCAGGAAATTCCAGTGAGCCGGTAAATACGGCTTTTCCCGATATAAGCCCGGTTGAATCAACGTTTATTTGTTCGTTACCAACTAGTTTTGAAAGATAAACCACACCATCTTTAGCACCATTGACAGTTACATTAATAGTGTATTTTTCTGCACTTTTTTGTTGGGAGCAGGAAACGAAAAACAGGATGAAAACTACCCAAATTGAATAAGTTAAAATACGCATAATCTTAAGTTTAATTATTTTTGAAAGACAAATCTAATAATACTTGTTAAATCAACAAGTTAATTAACAAACCAAATGTATAAAATACATTGTTTTAATATACTATTCTTGCATTGCGTTCGTAAATATGGGTAAAAGGCGTAAGGATTATTCCCATCTTACGTCTAAGTGAAGATCACTATATTATAATAACCGATCTTAATGGCAGGTTAATAAAAGAAAGAAAATCATCAGAAAGACAAATTCATTTTTCCCTGTCAGGACACGCCAGAGATTTGTATATAATTACAGTGCGAACAAATAAAGGTAAACCCACCTCAAAAAAGATTATGGTTTATTAACAGACAATTAAAACGCACTTCTGCCATTATCTTTAAATTTGCAAGGGTTAAACCCTGACAATGAAAGAAGAAAAAAAGAACCCCTATTTATTTTTTGAGAGCCAGAAAAAGAAATGCACAAAAAAATTATTTAATACAACCCGGAAAATCCGGCGCATTTCTATACTACGTATATCTATATTTCTTAGTACAGTCGCCGGTATTTACATTCTCTCAGGCGTCCACCTGTATGCACTTATGGCAATCGGCATCCTGGGTTTTGGCATATTCATATTTTTAGTAAGCCGTCACGCAAAGCTTTACAAAGAAAAAAAATGGTACGAAACTCTTGTAACGATCAACGAGAACGAGCAGGCATTGCTGCAAGGAAAAACATCTGGCATTCCCGGAGGAAAAGAATATGCGGACGATCAGCACCCATTCACGTCCGACCTGGATATATTTGGAGAAGGATCACTATTCCAGCTTATTAACAGAAGTGCTACAGTAAACGGCCGGAACATACTTGCTAAAAGGTTTACAAACCCTGAAAAAAACATAAAAGAACTGATCAGGAAACAGAAAGCTGTAAGCGAATTGAAAGAGATGCCCGTCTGGCGACAACAATTTCAGGCATATGGAAAACTGGCAAATGAAGAAAAATTTACTATTGAAAATTTTTTAAGCTGGGCCAAAGACGATACGATGATATATGACAAATTGTTTTATAAATCTATGTTGATCATTACGCCTGTACTGGGTTTCGGTATCATTTTTTTGATGAGCACGGGTTACGTGGGGTTTGGAGCTTTTCTGTTGTTTCTGATTCTTCCGTTTCTAATAGTTGGAGGAAAAATTTCATCCATAAACAAACTGCACCAGCAGTTGAGCATAAAAACGGAAACACTGAAAAAATTTGGCGAAATGTTCCGGATGATAGAGAATGAACAATTTACATCGGAATTACTGAATGAAAACAGAAACAGGATTTCTGATAAAGGCAGATCGGCACAGGAGGTTATTAAAAAATTATCCCGGATTACGACTGCCTTTGATTACCGGTTAAATATTCTGGTTGGGTTTTTTCTGAATATTTTCTTTTTATGGGACATTTGTCAGTGCATCCGTTTGGAAAAATGGAAAAAGGCTTACGGGCATCAAATGAAAGTTGTTTTTGACACCATGTTTTTATTTGATGTACAAGCTTCACTGGCAGGTTTCGCCTTCAGTCAACCGGACGCGGTATTTCCTGTGTTTTCAGAAGATGATTTTGTACTGGAAGCTGAGGACGCCCGCCATCCTCTAATTAACGCAGAAAAAAGTGTAGGCAACAATATTAACCTGAACGGGTGGGGTAAGTTTCAGATAGTTACAGGAGCCAACATGGCAGGAAAAAGCACCTATTTGAGAATGGTGGGAGTGAATATGATTCTGGCCATGACGGGCGCGCCGGTGTTAGCTAAAAAGTTTATCATGACCCCCGCGGAACTACACACGGGCATAAAAACCTCCGACTCAATACAGGACGGCGAATCGTATTTTTTTGCCGAACTAAAAAGGTTAAAAGAAATCATTACCCGGCTGGAGAATGGGGGGCAACTGTTTGTTTTGTTGGATGAAATTTTACGGGGGACCAATTCCATTGACAAACACAAGGGTTCGGAAGGACTACTCAGGCAACTGGTGACTTTAGGCGCGTCGGGCATGATTGCCACACACGATATTGCTCTGGGTGAACTGCAGAAAGCATTTCCGGACCAGATTGCCAATAAATGCTTTGAAGTGGATATGAAGAACGATGAGTTATTGTTCGACTACAAAATCAGAGACGGAATTTCTAAAAATACAAATGCTACGGTTTTAATGAAAAAAATGGGCATAACCGTATAACAGTTTTTTAAGAGACCGTTTGGAATTAATCCTTCAGTTTTCTTATGCGTCTTTTGCGCTATCTCATCGTTATTTTTTCGACCCATAGCTCTGCTATGCCTCTCAAAAATGCCTTGATCTGACAAAAAACACATTATAATAAATCCTAAAAACAAAACCCAAACAGTCTCTAAGAAATAGCTATCTTTATACATTAATTTAAACATGAAGAATTATGAGCTCAAGAAGTTTAGGCAATTGGCGAACACTTACATTTAGCGGAATTATTGCTATTTTATACGGACTATTGGCTGTTATCGTACCGGATACTACAGTGACAACCATGGTCATGTATTTTGGAATTATTCTGTTGATTATTGGTCTGGCTATGCTGTGGGGTGCTGTTAGTAACATCAGAGCGCACCTTCCTTATGTAACTGATTTGATCAGCTCGGTTATTACCATTATTATTGGTGTGTTGTTAACATTTTATACGGCCAAATCACTTACTATATTCGTTATAATTATTGGAGCGTGGGCCGTTATAATGGCCATACTACAGCTTTATCTGGCCACAAGACCTGAATTTATTCCTTCTGAAAAAAACACGTTTTTAATTAACGGATTAATTTCACTGGTCTTTGGCATTATTTTGTTTTTCAACCCTTTTGAAACTGCGCAATTTCTTGTTGTCATTAGTGGCATCCTGGCATTTATTATAGGGGTAGTTCTGATTTACATGTCGGTGAAGCTGAAAAACATTGAAAAAACGATCGTTGAGGAATTACCGGAGGAAGATTAGAATTTAATATCCATTATTCTTAACTGCAGTGTTGTGTTTCCCTGCCAGGTATTTTCGTCAATATGGTAACAAATACCGAAAGGGTTACCTTTTTTCATATTTTCCAGATGGTGTCCCTGGTTAAAAGCAATGGCCGGTACCGGATTACCAGTCCTGTCGGGATGGACCACAGAAAATTTTAAATGGTTCTGTCCATTCTTCCGGCCAACCAACTTGGCATATCCTGTATCAATCACGTTGTTAGTAACGAACATGGGCGCCATATTTCCTGGTCCGAAAGGGGCGAATTGCCGTACGATGCGGAAAAATTTGAAGTTAATATCGCTGATGAATAATTCCAGATCTATTTCAATTTCCGGGATCAACATCTCTTCTACGATCCTGTCTGAGGCATATTTTTCGAACTCCTCGATAAACAGTTCCAGGTTTTCCGGTTTCAGGGCAAGTCCCGCAGCATAAGTGTGCCCGCCAAAGTGTTCCAGCAGGTGGCTGCATGAATCGATGGCATCGTAGATGTCGAAATTTTTAATTGATCTGGCCGATCCGGTTATAAGCTCGTCGGTTTTTGTTAATACGATAGTGGGTTTGTAAAATAATTCTACGAGCCGTGAAGCAACTATACCGATTACCCCTTTATGCCACGAGTCTTTGTAGACGACCGTTGTTTTCTTATTGTTGATCGAGATATCCCTGATCATATTAACCGCTTCCTGTGTGATATGACTGTCCAGGTCTCGGCGTGTCAGGTTCAGGTCATCTATTTGCCGGCCAAGTTTATCGGCATAATCCATGTTGTTACTGATCAGCAAACGTACGGAATCGGTAGCGCTTTCAATGCGTCCTGCTGCATTGATACGGGGTCCCAGCAAAAAAACAAGATCGTTAACATTAATTTCCCGTTCCCAAAGCAGCTCACTGGCCGGGTTTGTGTTTTCTTTGATACCGGCGGATTTTAAAAGGGCATAAATACCCACACTCGGATTTGTATTTATTTTTTTGAGGCCATAATAGGCCAGCACCCTGTTTTCGCCGGTAATAGATACTATATCTGCAGCAATACTAACAGCAACAAGATCAAGGTATTCATATGCAATATCTTTTCCGACACCTTTTTTTATACCTAGAGCCTCTACCAGTTTAAATCCTACACCACAACCCGACAGTTCTTTATACGGGTATGGGCAATCGTCTTGTTTTGAGTCCAGAACAGCTACCGCGTCCGGAATTTTTTCACCGGGGCGATGATGGTCGCCGATAATTGTATCTAACCCGCGCTGTTTGGCGTAAGCAACTTTTTCAACCGCTTTAATACCGCAATCGAGCGTGATCATTAATTTAACACCCGATTTGATGGCATAGTCAATTCCTTTGTAAGAAATACCATAACCCTCATCATAACGATCGGGTATATAAAATTCTGTTTTACGATGAAATTGTTTTAAGAAAGAATAAACCACGGCGACAGCCGTTGTTCCGTCCACATCATAATCACCATAAACAATAATTTTTTCACCTTTTTTTATAGCGGTAAGAATTCGGTTTACCGCTTTATCCATATCTTTCATTAAGAAAGGATCATGAAGATGACTTAGCTCAGGCCGGAAAAATTTCTTTGCTTCATCGTATGTTTCTACACCGCGTTGGGCCAGCAAATTAGCCAGAGGCCTGCTGATATTCAATTTCGAAGACAGCAACTTAACTATCTCGGCATCAGCATTTTTCTTTAAAACCCAGCGCTTCTCCATTTAAAACTCTTTAGATGGTAAAGATAGCTAATATTAGCAGATTACAGGATAGGAAAATGATGAAATTTATACAGGTCTGATACCAATTAGTTTAGGAAAAAAACCATGTAACACAGTTAAAAACTTGACCTGATTGCATCTACCGGATTCAAACGCGAAGCCGACCAGGCGGGAACAAAACCCGAAACAAGTCCGATTAAGGCAGAGACAAACAAACCCAGAAAAACATTCCCAATGGTTAATATCAGTGCAAAATCAAACATGAAACTTACAATAAAAGTGAGTAAATAAACAATGAGTAAACCGACAACACCCCCCATCATCGACAAAAAGATCGCTTCAAACAGAAACTGTAATAATATGAAATAGTTTTTAGCACCCAGCGATTTTTGTATACCGATTTGTGTGGTTCGTTCTTTTACCGAAACAAACATAATATTGGCAATCCCGAATCCTCCTACAAGTAATGAAAAACCACCGATGATCCAGCCAACCAAAGCAATAACGGCAAAAAGTTCGTCAAAGCCTTTGCTAATAATATCGGTTTCGTTAATCGCAAAATTATCGTCAGCTTTTGGGGGCAATTTTCTGACCGACCGCATAATAGCTGTCAACTCATCTTTCATTTGCTCGTTGGATATGTTTGGTTTACCCTTAACGATAATTGTCGCACTGATATGTTTTATGTCCACCACATTACGGGCGTAGTTAACGGGTATTAAAATCCAGTTATCGTTGGAGTTACCAAAAACATCTTCTCCCTCTTTCTTAATCACCCCGATGACTTCTATTCTCTTTCCGAAAATTTTAATCTTCTTACCAACGGCATTCTGCCCCTGAAAAAGTTGTTCGGTAATTTCGGCACCTATAATTGCCAGATTTTTCCCTGCATGTGCTTCGGCAGCTGTAAAATATCTACCTTCCTGCAAATCAAAAGGCATCACCTTGTTATAGTCGTGCGAAACAGCAACTACAGGCACATCGTCAATCGAAGTGATATTTTTTTTCTGGATATTGGAAACGGTACGACTAACATTGAACATAAAAGCGACAGCCTCAACGGTGTTACTCCGCCGTTTCAGGTCGGTCATTTCACTTACTTTCGGTTCGGGTCTTTGGTAATACTTCCACCAGGGGTAATTTCCACCTCCCATCATCCAGGGCCATTTCTGAATAAACAAGACGTTGCTGCCTAATGAATTGATCTCAGATTTAATTTCATGTTCCAGGCTGTCAAATACCGTAAAAACAGCAATAATGGAAAAAATACCTATTGTAATACCCAGCAAGGAAAGAAAAGTCCTGACTTTATTAATGATTAATGCATTAACAGCAAAATAAAAACTTTCAATAATCAGTTTCAGGATAACCATGTATGTATTATTTCGGTGTTATCAGGAAGTATCTGAAAAGAAGAATAAAACCTGAAAAATATCTGAGTAAAATTATAATAAGTTTTAATTAATTCATGTTATTTTGCAGTATAGTATTTACCGTTCTGTAAAATTAAAAATAAAACACTTTGAAAAAGATTAAAAACGCCTTAATTTCAGTTTATTACAAAGATGGGCTCGAAAAAGTGCTCAAAAAACTAAATGAACACGGAGTGCACATATTTTCCACAGGAGGAACATATGAGTTTATTAAAGAAAAAGGATATGAAGCCCGTACAATTGAATCGGTAACTTCTTATCCCTCGATACTGGGGGGCAGGGTGAAAACATTACACCCGAAAGTATTCGGTGGAATTTTAGCACGGCGGGACACTACTGGTGACCAGCAGCAGGTGAAAGAGTACCAGATTCCGCTGTTTGATCTTGTAATAGTTGATCTTTACCCATTTGAGGAAACCGTGAAAAGTACTACGGATGAAACAGAAATTGTCGAAAAGATAGATATCGGTGGAATTTCACTGATTCGCGCCGCCGCTAAAAATTATGAAGATGTTCTTGTTATTCCGTCATCGGCCATGTATGGTGAACTGTTAGAATTACTGGATCATGATAAGGGAACAACTACCCTGGAAGAGAGAAAATACTTCGCAGCACAGGCATTTAATATCAGCTCTCATTACGACACCCTGATTTTCAACTGGATGAATCCGGGCAACATACGCGCATTCAAACAAAATTTTGCACAACCACACGAACTCCGGTACGGAGAAAACCCACATCAAAAAGGAATCTTTTACGGCGACCTGGATGAGGTTTTCGAACAATTGCACGGCAAAGCCATTTCGTACAATAATTTACTCGACCTGGATGCGGCCATGCACCTAATTAATGATTTTGAGGAGACTACGTTTGCCATTATCAAGCACAACAATGCCTGCGGTCTGGCGTCAAGGGAAAACCTTACCGTTGCCTGGAAAGATGCTTTGGCAGGTGACCCCGTATCGGCATTTGGCGGTGTGTTGGTAACTAATAAAACAATCGACGAAGAAACAGCAGCCGAGATCAACAAAATATTTTTCGAGATCATTATTGCTCCGGATTACGATGAAAAAGCATTCGAAATCCTAAAGACCAAGAAAAACAGGATCATTCTTAAAAAGAAATCGTATCAGTTTCCAGGGTTTCAATACCGCTCGTTGCTCAATGGTGTATTAACACAAGATAAAGACCTGGTTACCGAAACGCCGGATGACTTGAAGACGGTGACAAAAAAATCGCCATCGAACAAAGAAGTGGAAGACCTGCTGTTTGCCAACAAAATTGTAAAACATACCAAATCGAACACCATCGTTTTGGCAAAAAACAAACAACTTGTAGGTTCTGGAACCGGGCAAACATCCAGGGTGGACGCATTAAAGCAGGCGATTGAAAAAGCCAAGGCATTCCAGCTAGAACTGAGCGGGGCTGTTATGGCTTCCGATGCTTTCTTTCCCTTTGCCGACTCGGTGGAAATAGCTGACAAAGCAGGTATTACAGCGGTGGTGCAGCCGGGCGGATCTATAAGAGATGCCGACTCTGTCAGCTACTGTGACAGCCATGGTGTAGCCATGGTATTCACCGGTAAAAGACATTTTAAACATTAAAAGTCTTATTTTAAGGCTTTTTTTGAATATTTTAGTAGTTTCGTGAAGAAGAATATAACAAAAGAAGAGTTATGGGATTGTTTTCGTTTTTAACCAAAGAAATTGCCATCGACCTGGGTACAGCTAATACCATTATTATATATAACGATAAAGTGGTGGTCGATGAGCCGTCAATTGTAGCCATTGAAAGAAATACCGGAAAGATTATTGCTGTTGGGAAAAAAGCGATGATGATGCATGGCAAGACACATGAAAACATCAAAACAATCCGACCGCTGCGCGATGGAGTGATTGCTGATTTCGAGTCGGCAGAAGTGATGATACGTGAAATGATCAAAATGGTGGGTATCAGAAATTCTATTTTTCCACCGGCCTTACGTATGGTAGTGTGTATTCCTTCCGGCATAACGGGCGTTGAAGAGCGCGCAGTGAAAGATTCGGCTGAACAAGCCGGAGCTAAGGAAATCAGATTGATACATGAACCTATGGCCGCTGCGATAGGCATTGGTATTGACGTACTCGAACCTACCGGAAATATGATTATCGACATTGGTGGAGGTACAAGTGAGATTGCTGTTATTGCCCTTGGCGGAATTGTGAATAACACATCCATCAGGATTGCAGGCGATGATTTTAATGCTGATATAGAAGAGTACATGCGTAAAAATCATAACATCAATATCGGCGAGAGAACTGCAGAAAAAATTAAAATAGAAGTAGGTTCCGCTATCCCGGATCTTGAAAACCCACCTGATAATTATGCTGTACATGGCCGCGATATGCTTACCGGAATTCCTAAAGAGATAATAGTTAATTACAAAGAAATAGCTACTTGCCTGGATAAATCTATATCAAAAATAGAGGCAGCTGTTTTAAATGCTCTGGAAAACACACCTCCCGAATTATCAGCGGATATTTACAGAACCGGAATTTATCTTGCCGGCGGCGGCTCTATGATACGCGGACTTGATAAACGGCTCCATGCCAAAACAAAATTATCGGTACATGTAGCCGAAGATCCGTTAAGAGCAGTAGCCAGAGGAACAGGAATAGCATTAAAGAATTTTGATAAGTTTCTGTTTCTTATCAAATAACAATCTTTATAAGAAACATTCAGAATGCGCACACTCATTGTTTTTTTGTGGAAACATCAGTTTTTTGTGCTTTTTATCATTCTTGAAGCCCTTTCTCTAACATTATTTGTTAACAGTTATTCGTACCATAGGTCGCTAACCTCTTCAACAGTAAATGATGTTACCGGAATTATTTATATGGCTTACGACAACGTTGCCGGTTATTTTGGTCTGAGGGAGGAGAATAAAAAATTGGTAAATGAAAACACACAATTAAAAAATGTGCACCATATTAACATATCGGAAACTGATACACAATTTACAGTTCGCGACAGTCAGTATTATTACCGGTCTGCCAAGGTGATCAGCAGCAGCGTGAACCGGCAAAACAACTATTTGCTGCTAAATAAAGGAAGCAAACAGGGTATGAAAACTGAAATGGGCGTTGTCTCGTCTACGGGCGTGGCGGGCATTGTTGTCGGTGTTTCACCAAATTTTTCTTATGCGATGTCGCTTCTGCATCATAATATGAGAGTAAGCGCCCGGATAAAGAAAAATAACCACCTGGTAAATATACTATGGGATGGTATGGATTATCGGAGGGGCCGGGTGGTAGATATCCCTTCCCACATCCAGCTGAACGAAGGTGATAGTATCGTAACCAGTGGAAACTCACTGGTGTTTCCCGAAGGTGTTTTGATAGGAACGGTCAGTAAATATCTGCACAGTACAAATAAAGATTTGAGTGAAGCCATAATCAATTTCAGCACCGATTTTAATAGCATGAAGTATGTATATACAATTGAAAACCGGGTGAAGAAAGAGGCGGATACATTAATGTTAAAATACGTTGAATAAGTATAATCTGGGTTATCCGAAATGAGCAATTTGTATGTAAGAAATATAGTTCGTTTTTTGTCGCTGGTTCTGTTTCAGGTGCTCATCTTGAACCACATGAACCTGAGCGGCTATATTAATCCTTACATATATATTCTTTTCATTTTGCTATTGCCTGCACGTATCAACAAAAGTATGTTGCTGCTTTTTGCTTTTTTAACCGGTCTGACAATTGATTACTTCGGAAATACATTAGGCCTGCATGCTGCTGCAACTGTTTTTATGGCCTTTACACGGCTATCTGTCATCAAAGTGTTTTTTAATAATGTAGAGTTTCTTACCGGCGATGAGCCAGGCTTTGCTAAAATTAAGGCAGGCGGCTTTTTAAAATATGCGTTAGTTTTGGTTTTTATTCACCACAGTGCATTGTTTATACTGGAAGTTTTTGATTTTCACGAATTTCTGAACACACTATCCCGCATTGCCCTAAGCACACTGGTTACTACGGCAATGATCATGATTATTATGTTGGTTTTTACACCTGTAAAACGTAAAAATTGAGACCCGATTTAGCAAATTAGACAAGGGAAAACATAAAGAAGTTAAACGTTATTTATCGGTTTTCTTTTCGGGTGTACCAGGCTTTTCTTCCGTTTCCTTTTTTTCATCCTCACCACCAATTCCTTCTCTGAATTCTTTGACGCCTTTTCCGATACCCCGCATTAATTCCGGTATTTTGCGCCCGCCGAATAAAAGCACGATAACTACTACAATAATAATAATTTCGGGAGTTCCAATCCATCCGGCCTGCTGAATCGTATCTATATTGGCAAAGAAATTCATGTTGTTACTGTATTAAAGTTACCATACAAAGATAATACATTTAAGAAATAAACAAGAAACCTTTTTCTCTTCGGCCGTTAACTAAACAGGAATAAATATATTTGCCATGTCTAAGAGTAAAAACCTTTAATGATGCATAAAAAAATAACAGTCCTTTTTATTTTATTTATTATACTTTTCGGTCGGCAGAGCCTGGCACAGAAAGAAAAACCCGATTACCGGAAACTACACTACCTATCGGAAGAAGAAATGCATAGGGAATTTGATGCATCCCGGGATTTTTATGTGACCGATCCGCCGGAAGATCCTGTTAGAAATGTGGCTGAATTTGAGCAAATGCAGTCGGTTGTTATAAGCTACCCTCTTGGTATTCCCGTATCGCTGGTGAAAGAAATGGCCAATGACTGCCGCGTACTTACCCTCGTTGCCAACTCTTCACAGCAACAAACAGCCCTAAACTACTATCAGAACAACAATGTAGATATAGACAATTGTGATTTTCTGATAGCTCCGACCGATAGCTGGTGGACCCGTGACTACGGCCCCTGGTTTGTTTTTGACGGCAGCAACCAGCCGGGCATTGTCAACTTCCCTTACAACAGGCCGAGACCTAACGATAATGATGTTCCGATCAAAATTGCCCAGTATTTGGGTATCGATCTTTATGGTATGAATCTGGAAACGACCGGTGGAAATTATATGTGTGACGGAAGGGGTAAAGCCGCCTCCACAGATTTGATTTGGGAAGAAAATTCTCAGTATTCACATAATGATATAGACAATCTTGTTGAAAATTACCTGGGTATTGAAAACTATTTCGTTACCCTTGACCCACTGCATGAATATATTAAACATATTGACTGCTGGGGGAAATTTCTGTCGCCCGGAAAAGTATTGATAGGTCAGGTATCTGAAAGTGATTACCGTTATGAAGACTATGAAGCCGTGGCAGACTATTTTGCCAACCGGACAAGCTCATACGGAGTTCCCTACGAAGTTTACAGAGTGTTTTCCCCCGGGCAATCGCAAAACACACCCTATACAAACTCACTTATACTGAACAAGAAAGTACTGGTTCCTATTACCGGAAGCCAGTGGGACGATGAAGCTCTGCAGGTATATGAAAACGCTATGCCGGGTTATGAAGTGGTAGGGATTTATTCCAATCAATGGTTTAATACTGATGCCCTGCACTGCCGCACAAAAGGGGTTGCCGATATAGGTATGTTGTATTTCCGTCATGTTCCGTTGCTGGGCGAAGTGCCTTATGAAGAACAGATTGAAATATCGACTGATCTTATCGCTTACAGTGGCGAAGATATTTATACCGATTCGGTCTTTTTGATTTACAAAACGGCACACGAAAGCTATGATACGGTACTTATGGTGTACCAGGAAGGAAATACCTGGACAGGTTGGATAAGTGGTTTTTCCGTTGGCGATCAGGTATCGTATTATTTGTATGCCGCCGATGTTTCAGGAAGGCATGTCAGCAGTCCTTTTATAGGCATGCCCGATCCCTTTGAATTCGAGGTTGTAGGAAACCCTGAATACGAGCTGGTGCTGAAACCTGACACGGTTCTGTTTCTGGAGTTTGATCAAATGATTGACGGTGTCGAATTACGAATTTTGAACAACATGGACATCCCCGTTGTTATAGATCATATGAATGATTACGGAACGGCATTCCCCTGGTATATTGAACAACCGCCCGATTTTCCCTACCAGATCATGGAGGGTGATTCGCTGGTACTGAATATTTTGTGCGACTTACCTGTCACTATGTTCGGTGAACTGTTAAGTGACACCATATTTATAGAAACGTCAAACAATGTGTATAAAGAATTGGTTATGATCGATAGTGATCTTTTATCGATGACGGAAAAAACCCCAACTGAATCTTTTATTGCTTATCCGAACCCATTCACTGATGGTGTTACTTTTGAGTTTTCAGCTGGTGCTGCCACAACTTATGAGCTCACTGTTTTTGATATTACAGGCAGGGTGGTGGATAAAATCAACGGAACTGTTTCAGCAGATCTTGGCAACATTACATGGCATGTGGGTCAGAACCTGCGCATCGGTACTTATTTCTATAAATTAAAAATAGGAGAAATAAACAAAAGCGGAAGATTAATCTACAGCAGATAGATTATAATTATTTCTTTAAAGCAGGAAGCCGTCTTAAAAGTTAAAATTACGTACAGTTAATTCCTTCGTTAGCTTTTTATTATTCGATATTACGAAGCCACTTTTCAACTTCATCCAGTTGCACGGCCGGAATGTCCAGCTTGTTCTTCTTACGATACTCGTTCAGTTTCTGCTGAACAGCAGACGGTTTGGTTTCTTTGAACTGTTTAGGAGCGGCAAACCCTGCAGCCATAACATGTTCAGCCCATTTTTCGGATACACCCAGGTCGATAAAATCCTGTACCGAAAAAGTTTTCTTTTTAGCTTCGGGACGCATCTGCGGAAAAAACAACACTTCCTGTATGCCGGGCTGGTTGGTAAGGATCATGACCAGCCTGTCAATTCCAATGCCCATGCCCGATGTGGGCGGCATGCCGTATTCGAGAGCCCGTATAAAATCCTGATCAATGAACATAGCTTCGTCATCACCTTTTTCGGCAAGTTTCATTTGTTCTTCGAACCTTTCCCGCTGATCAATCGGATCGTTCAGCTCTGTGTATGCATTAGCCAGTTCTTTTCCGTTAATCATGAGCTCAAAACGTTCCGTCAGGTCGGGGTTATTTCTGTGGCGTTTGCACAGCGGTGACATTTCCACCGGATAATCTGTAATAAACGTTGGCTGTATGAAATGAGGCTCGCATTTTTCACCAAAAATTTCATCAATCAGTTTTCCTTTTCCCATTGACGGATCGGTTTCAATACCCAGTTTTTTACAGGTAGCCTGCAACCGGTTTTCATCCATGTTACTTACGTCAAATCCTGTAAACTCTTCAATGGCCCCCAGTATCGTCTGGCGTTTGAAAGGTGTTTTGAAATCAATTTTGTGCTCACCTACCTGCACTTTTGTTGTGCCATACAGATCAAGGGTTATTTTTTCAATCATGGTCTCGGTAAGTCCCATCATCCACAAATAGTCTTTGTAAGCAACATAAAGTTCCATTTGCGTGAACTCCGGATTGTGGAAGCGGTCCATTCCTTCGTTCCTGAAATCTTTGGCAAATTCGTACACACCTTCATATCCGCCTACGATCAGACGTTTGAGATACAATTCGTTGGCAATACGCAGGTAGAGCGGAATATTCAAGGCATTATGGTGGGTAGCGAAAGGTTTTGCGGCAGCACCTCCGGGTATGGCTTGCAGTATAGGCGTTTCAACCTCCAGATAACCTTTATCGTTCAGAAAATCACGCATCGACCGGATAATTTGCGCTCTTTTGATAAATGTATCTTTTACGTTATCGTTAACAATCAAGTCGACATAACGCTGGCGGTAGCGTTGATCGGGATCGGTAAATGCATCGTATATTTTTCCGTCTTTTTCTTTTACAATGGGTAGCGGCCTCAACGATTTGGACAGCACAGTAAATTCTTTCACATGTACTGTTATCTCACCCATTTTGGTGATAAACACAAAACCTTTTACGCCAATGATATCACCAATATCCAGCAAGCGTTTAAAAACAATATTGTACATGGTCTTGTCTTCATCAGGACATATATCATCACGCTTGAAATAAAGCTGGATTCTCCCGGTATGGTCTTTTAGTTCGGCAAAAGCGGCAGCGCCCATAATACGCCTGCTCATAATACGTCCGGCGAGGCTTATGTCCTGAAATAATGCATTGTTTTTTGGGTATTTTTTCAATATTTCTGCCGCAGTAGTATTTATCTGGTATTCGGCCTGGGGATAAGGGTTAATGCCCAGTTTGATTAATTCGTTAAGGGCTTCGCGCCTCACCTGTTCCTGTTCGCTAAGTTGCATGTACGTATAAATAAGTTTTTGCAAAGATATTAAATCGACAAAAAAAGGCCGCCCCTTCGGGCAGCCCTGAAAGATTTTATTTAACAGGCTTATTTCCTGACAACTACTTTCTTCTCTGCTATGCCGTTTTCTCCAATCACAAAAATACTGTACACACCACTTGAAAATTGACTCAGGTCAATTTGCAGGCTGTGTGCTTTTACGATATTGATATCATCTAACTGATAAACAACTTGTCCGGACAGATTCATAACACGTAGCGAAACTGACTGAGCAGAAAGCACATGGAGATCAACATTAACCAGGCCGTTGCTTGGGTTTGGAAAAACACTTACCGCAACCGATTGTGAATTTTCATCTATCGAAGAACAATTCTTAATTTCTATCGTTATTTCACCATCGTTTTCGCAACCCACTTCAGAAGTAACCAGTACCGAAAAGACATGGTTTCCGTATTCATAGTCGTCGGCATTTACAGTTATTGTCTGTGTGGTTTCACCGGTTGACCACGAATATGCAGCTCCCGGATTCCCGGCATCCAGCGTCATAACTGAATTATGACAAATGATCGTGTCGGCGCCCAGCTCAACCACCGGCAGAACGGCAAAGTTGATAGTCACCGTATCGGATGCATTGCACGAAGTTTCGTTAGTGACTTCTACCCAGTAAGTATTTTCTCCTTCTCCGGTAACCGTTATTGTTTGAGAAGTTTCCCCGGTTGACCACTGGTAAGTTGCCCCCGGGTTTCCGGCGTCTAATTCATATTCGTTCTCACCGCACAATACCTGGTCATCGCCCAAATTCACTTCCGGAACAGCATATACAGTTATTTCTACAGTATCCGACATCGTAACCGGGCCGTCATTTACCGAAATAATATACTGAGTATTAACCTCGGGAAACACTACCGGACTTTCTTCGTTCGATTCAAATCCTTCAGGTATAGAAGTCCATTGATAAGAAAATGTACCCGAACCTCCGGTAACCTCCACGGCTAACTGAGTTTCGTTGCCGGCACAGATTTCGAGCCAACTGGCAGTAGCCGACACCTGCAGGTCCGTCACGTGCATAGTTACCGGAATAGTGACCAGACTATGGTTTATATCATTTGTAATGATTTTCATGTCATCGGTGTACGTTCCTGTTTCCATACCCTCCGCATTGAATGTCAGGTTGACCATTGCCGAATCGCCAACAGCTACAACACCTTCTTCCGGATCCATGGTGATCCAGTCAGCGAGATACAGTTTATAGTCTTCTGTTTCGCCGTATTCGGTATCTCCATATGCCGATAACGAACCGGGCCCGGCAAGACGAATGCGCATGCCCGTGGCGCCCTGCGTTGTGCCCCTGGCAGGAGTGATTGTGCCGGTAAATTTATTACCCGTCCAGCTTAATGTAACAGCTTGTTCATCAAACAGCCCGTTTTGATCCCAGTCGACCCAAACGGCACACTGGTCACCATCATATGGGTTTCCGTTGAACACACTTATTTCGTATGCATGGTTGGATTCCAACGAAGTGGCATATCCGGTATAATCGGAATAACCTTCCCAGCCGGAGCTGTTATTTATGGAATTTAAAATAACATTGCTAATATATTCATCACCGCCACCGGCAGCTTTTTGATAGTGAGGAATGGGTGCTTTATCAAAATGGTCAGATAGTAAAAATTCCAGCTCCAGTTCCCCGTTGTTTTTAATTTTCATTTGTTGAACAACCGAATCTTCAACAAACACGGTGGCAACATAAGTATTCGGAGTTATTTCGATGGAAGCCGTTCCCCATTGCGTTTCGTACACATCGGGAGCCGACTCACCTGTATCGCCATACGATGCCGAAACTTCATAAGTATAATAGCCATATTCAGGTAACTGATCCGCATAGTTTTCTTCAGTGGACGTGCCAATCAGTTCGCCATTTCTGTAAATATTAAAATGCTCAAAACCGTTAGTTACATTAAAGTCCCAGGTCAGGTCAGCAGCTCCGTTATCCTGGTTCACATCCACCTGTAAATTATAGGGCGATTGGATGTCAATAGTTTCAAACACGGAAACGTATGTCATCACCTCTCCGGTACGGTTGTCTGTCCAGCAGGGATAAACAAGACCGTCCAGCGCAGTGATGCCTAAATAATCGCCCATGTATCCAGAAGCAAAACCCGGAATTGGTGAAGGGGTAAACGAAACATCGCTTACTTTGAAATCTTCCCATTCTTCACCTGCCGTAGTTGAAACGGCTACCCACGCCTCTGCCTGGTTAGCATTGGTATTTCGGTTGTCGTAAAATATAACGCTAAGGATGCCGTTGGAAGCATCACAGGCAATCCAGGGCAGGTAATGGCATTTTCCCTGTCCGATTTCATCCTGGTTAATACGGATCGGGTCCGACCAGGTTGAACCCTCATTCACTGATTTGATCATATAGACATCTCTGTCAGATCCGGAGTTTTCTCCGGGAACACCCACATTTGTCCATACAACATATATATTTCCGCTATTCGGTCCGTCACTGACGTCAACAGCCATGGCAGGAAACGAGTTCACCCTCATGTTTTGGGGGACACCCGAATTTCTAATACCGCGAATATTAGTGATAATTCTTATAGAAGGTTCCCATGTTTCTCCGCCATCCAGAGACTTGGCAAAACCAATTGCTTTTTCGTCCTGAGGCCATCCGTCGTAAATTGACCAGACGGCATATACTTCACCATTAGGTCCGGTACTCAGATTAACCCCCTGGTTGTGGCTTCCGGCATTCACTTCGTTACTGATATTGATTTTAGCATCCCATGTTTCACCATTGTCTGTAGAACGCTGAACAACAATATCGTTTACATTGGCACCGCCAAATTCAACCCATGAATTGTACAGATAGTTTTCATACGGGCTATCATCTTTGGTATCGATCCACAGGTGATTTTTGTCAGTAGAACTCAGGCTTGTCACAATCTTTCTTGTCCATGTATCTCCCTGGTCATCTGAATAAGAAACGCCTTGTCCGCCACCGTTGGCAATAAATCCGACATACCATCGCCCGTCCGTACCAATGCTTGTAGTTGGATCACCACTATTAGAGCCGCCGGCGCCTTGTACCGAACCATCAAAGGTTTCGGCGCCATCGAATGTGTATAAACCGTCAGCACCGTAAAAACCACTGCTAAGAGGTCCTGAGTTATTTGAGTTTAGGGCAGTTAATTTATCATTCGGGTCAATAAAAATTGAGTTCTCACTTTGCCTTGAATTTGAAGGGGCTACAGGTACATCGGGAGAATCGTCTGTTATTACCGAGTAAACTCTGATTTTACTGCCCGTAAAAATAGCAGGTTCAATTTCTGCAACCGGATTTAAAACAGCCAGGCCCTGCTCGGCCATTCTTTTCCAATATCCGTTATTGTCAATGCGGGTATCTACTAATGCCCGTCGCTCACGATCTGATTTAGAGCTATCGCTATTGGCCCACTGTAAGCCAATGGTAGTTATAACAATAAGTGTTACAACCAGAAAAAGTAATGTTTGTTTCATGTGTAATTTGTTAAGATGTTAATTTTAAAGGAATAAAACGCGGTAAAAATAATATAAATAATGTTAATAGTTTGCAAAACGAAAAGCCAATGTGAAAAAACAGCTTATTCTTTCGGAATAAGATTTCTATAATCTTCAAACCGGTTAAAGATTTCATTCACAAAATCATAAGTTTCTTTTCCCCGCACATAGCCGTAATAAGCTACTGGGTCGTGGTAGTAATATTTATCAGATAGATTAAGCATATAAAAATCAACATTATCCGTCCAGATGTTGGGATCTTTCCCGTATTTTTCGGCAAGGCGACGGGCGTCAAAAACATGAGCAATTCCCGCGTTGTATGAGGCCATGACAAATTTTATCCGTTCAACAGAGTCGGTAATATCTTCGGGGAGCTGTTTATTGAGGTATTTTAAATATCTGGCTCCGGCAATTATCTGTTGTTGCGCGGTAGCCGTAGTATCAAGTCCGTATTTTTCCAACGTTGAGGGCATCATTTGCATTAAACCGTAAGCGCCTACCCAGGAACGTACATTCGGCTTGAATTCCGACTCCTGGTAAATTAAAGAGGCCAGCAAACGCCAGTCCCATCCGATCAGTTTCTCCGCTTCTTTAATATAGTCATCATAGGGTGACAAGTGATTACCACTAAATGAGTTATACCTGCTTTGTGCTATACGTTTTGTCCTGATATTTTTAAAGTATTTGTTGTAAATGAGTCGTGATTTTATGGATTTCAGATAAATTTTCAGCCAGGAATTAATCGTATCGGTAAGCCCCGTCTGGCCTTTTTTAGCAGCCCACGAAATTTTCTGGGGGAAACTCAGCGGTGTCTTAATATCAATATTTGGGTAATATTTGGAATTTACTATGGCAATATGCTCGTCAGCAACCGTATAGTCGATTTCTTTATTGGCAACAGCTTCAATCAATTCTTCCACGTCTTTTTCTTCCTGAATGACGAAAATCGTGTCCCCTATTTCATCTGCCAGCGTGGCGAGCCGGCTTGCATAAATGGTTCCTTTTTGAACAGAAATAGTTTTTCCGGCCAGGTCGATCTGGTTTCTTATCAGGTGCGTCTCTATTTCATCAGAAGTGGCCATCTGTAAATAATTATCGGGTTTTCGTTGTACAAGCACCTGATATGTGGTCATAATGGGATCAGTAAATTCGAACACTTTTACCCGATCATTGGTCACCGTAAGGCCCATAGCCAGTAAATCGGTTTCACCGTTGTTTAACATATCAATACTTTTTTCCAGGTCTTTTTCCGTCACGATTTCCAGTTCAACGCCTAAAAAATTTGTAAAATCTTTCAGCATCTCATATTGGTATCCGATCGTTTCTCCCCGGTAAATAAGATACGTTACTGATCCGTAATCGGTGATGGCCTTCAGTTTTTTCCTTTGCAACACACTGTCAAGCACCCGGTTTTCTTCAGGATGTTCTTTTTTTGCTTCGGAAGGTGTATGTTGTGGCCCGCAGGCAATTAAAAAAGCCAGAAGAAATAAAAAAACAAAGCTTAGCTGTTTCATAGGTCACCTAATAAGCACGACCAATTTACAAAAAAAATGAGGCAACCTTTTCCATAAAAACTTATTAGATAAAATAAACGGAATTCTAACTGGAATTGATTTACTACTTTTGATGCCAATTATCATTTTTTCTAAAAAAATAAAAAACCATGATTAAAAAACTTCTCTTATTTGTATTTCTTTCCATAACTGTTTCTCTACTAGCTCAGAAGAAATCAGAATACCGCCCGATCACGGATGATCTGGTGGCCTATTTAAACCAACGTTCTGATAATGGACTTGTACGGATCAATATAAGATTAAAAGGCCAGTATGATGTAAAATCTTTAAACAGTAAACTGGCGGTACTTGACCGTTCTCAAAAAAGAGAAGTGGTTGTTCATAAACTGAAGTCGTTCAGCCAAACCGCACAAGCCGACCTGTTGAATTATCTTGAAAGTAAATCATATAATAACCAGGCCGAAATAATTCACCGTTTCTGGATTGCTAATGTGGTGACCTGTATGGCCAGCGAAAGTGTTATTTATGAGCTGGCTTCACGATCGGATATTGATCGGATAGACATTGATGAAGAACGTAATTTACTAAGTAATGAACCCGTGGCTTCTGGTATTGCTTCAGAGCCAATGATGGGTGTTGACGAAATAACCTACAATGTAAACAAAGTAAATGCGCCAGCTGTTTGGGCGCTTGGTTTTACCGGAGAAGGTGTTGTAGTTGCTGTTATCGACACAGGCGTAAATTACAATCATGACGACCTTAACGATCATATGTGGGAGGACCCGGCTTATCCGAACCATGGATGGGATTTCTATAACAGCGATGATGACCCTATGGATGGTCAGAGTCACGGAACACACTGTGCCGGAACAGTTGCTGGTGACGGAACGGCAGGCTCTCAAACCGGAATTGCGCCTGACGCAACCATCATGGCACTAAAAGTTTTAGGTGATGATGGAAACGGGTCCGAATCAGGTGTGTGGGAAGGTATTGAATTTGCCGTTGAGCACGGTGCTGATGTAATCTCCATGTCGCTCGGCTGGCAACACAACTGGGATCCCGACAGACCGACCTGGAGAACAACTTATGATAATGCACTGGCTGCAGGAGTTGTTGCTTCAGTAGCAGCAGGTAACGAAGGAGGAAGTACTACAAACCCTGACGATGTGCGTACACCGGGAGACTGCCCTCCGCCGTGGTTAAATCCCGAACAGACATTGACAGGTGGCATATCGGCAGTTGTCTGTATTGGTGCAACGGATGCCAACGATAATATTGCCAGTTTTTCCAGTCGCGGGCCGTCCACATGGGAAGATATTGATCCGTTTAACGATTATCCTTTTGACCCTGAAATGGGTCTCTTACGTCCCGATGTTTCTGCACCGGGTGTGGATGTTAAGTCGTGCGATGCTTTTAATACCAGCGGCTACTCGTTCAAAAGCGGAACTTCCATGGCAACACCTTGTGTGGCTGGTGTGATGGCTCTTTTGTTTTCCAAAAATATAAATCTGGAGCCTGCCGATATTTCAATGGCACTGGAAACAACAGCACTTGACCTGGGTGCTGCCGGAAAAGATAATGTATTTGGAGCCGGAAGGGTAGACGTGCTTGAAGCTATTGATAATGTAAATTATCCCGGACCTGTATACAGCAGTCATGAAGTTAATGATGAAAATGGAAACGGAGAAGTTGAATCAGGGGAAAGTGTTTTACTGACAATAGAAATGTATAACGGCAGCGAAGATCCTTACACGAATGTGGATGTAACCATCTCTTCCGAATCGCCGTACATCACGATTACCGATGACAATGAAAATTACGGTTCTTTCTCTCCGGATGAGTATAAAAGTGTTACCGACGGCTTTGCTTTTGATGTATCTATTGGAACACCGGGAACAAAAACAATCAGAATTGATGTTGAGTCGACAGACGGTACCGAAACATGGTTCAGTCATTTCGATATAATAACGTATGGTCCCTATCTTGCTTTTGGCAGCCTTGTAGTGGACGATGATATGGATGGTAACGGCAATGGCAGACTGGATGCCGGAGAAACTGCCGACTTAATTATGACTGTGCATAATTACGGACAAGCCGACATTTCGGATGTTGAAGTTAATCTGGATATTCCCAGTGAATTGGTAACAGTCATCAATGGCCAGCAGGTGCTTCCGTTAGTTGCGTCCGAAGGTTCGGAACCGGCCGTATTCTCTGTACAGGTTGCTGACGATGCCCCTGTAGGCAGCGCCATAACTTGTGATTTTGATATGCAGAGCGGTGTGTTTAATGCTGAAAAAAGCGTTAATCTGACCATCGGTCTTATTGTTGAAGACTGGGAAAGTGAATCATTCGACCAGTTTAACTGGACTTTTTCCGGAAATATGGATTGGGTGATCAGCGATGAAAACCCGTTTGAAGGACTTTACTGCAGTCAGTCAGGAACCATAACCCATAACCAGACGAGTTCCATGATTTTAACTTATACTTCCTCGGTTGACGACAGCATCTCGTTCTATAAAACGGTATCTTCCGAACCTTCATACGATTACCTGCGTTTTTATATTGATAACGTGCTACAGGATGAGTGGTCAGGTGAAATTGGTTGGAGCCGCTCTGCTTACCCGGTATCTGCCGGAGCACATACTTTTGAATGGGAGTATTATAAAGACGGTTCTGTGAGTGACGGAGATGACCGCGGAAGGGTTGACTTTATTGTACTTCCTCCAGCCTTGTTCCCTTCGGCGGATGCAGGCGAAAATGCAAGTATTTGTGCCGATGAAACATTTACACCGGACGCATCTGCCTCAAATTATAACAGTCTTGAATGGACTACATCAGGAGACGGTAGCTTCGATGACGAAACGATATTAGATCCAATATACACACCAGGAACAACAGATATTGAAAACGGTGAAGCTACCCTAACATTGACGGCCTACGGCGACAATGGAAACACTTCGGGTAGTATGCTCCTGGAGATTTTGGAAACAGCAAGTATTCCTGATACCCCTGAAGGAGATATTGAATTATGCCTGGGGACAGAAGAATCAACTTACACAACCAACGCAACAGATGGTTATGCATACGAATGGGTGATAACGCCAAATGAAGCAGGAAACACCACCAGTGACTCAGCTACGGCTATTGTGTCATGGAGTGAGACCTATACCGGCGAAGTTTATGTACAGGTTCGGGCAATAAATCAATGTGGTGTAAGCGACCTGTCAGAAGCAGTAAATGTTATGCTACACAGTAACCCTGCTGTTGATCTGGGAGAAGATACAGAAGCCTGTATCGGAATGACCGTCACGCTGGATGCAGGTAACGAAGGAGCTGAATATCTGTGGTCGACCGGAGAAACAACACAAACAATAGAGGTGGATACCACAGGCATGGATGAAAATAATAATGTAACGATTTCCGTAGTGGTTACAGATACAAACAATTGTTCGGCAAGTGATGAAGTAGCGATCCATTTCCTTGATTGCTCGGGCATTGGAGAAAACACCTCGTTGTCAGAAATGCGTATCTTTCCGAATCCTGGTAACGGTGTATTTACTGTTCAAATGGATGTTGCCGAGGAGCAGGATCTGACAATAGAACTGCTGAATGTTGCTGGAAAAGTTGTTTATACTGAAAAGGTTCACCTCATCGAAGGCCGTTTCACAAAAACACTGGATGTACAACACCTGAACAGCCAGATGTATTATATGCGTATGAATAACGAAAACGGGTCAGTTGTTAAAAAACTGATTATCAAATAAAAAATCTTAAAGAGAATGAAAAGGGCTGCCTGCAAGACAGCCCTTTTTTTAATTAAACTGAATTGTTTTTTATCTCCGGCTGCTGCGTCCCGGTAGTCAGCTAAAACTTTTCAGGAATTGGCTGGAAGCAAGTTAACAAACAGGGTCAGACTACTCTTTTTACATCTATCATGTTAATAAAGTGTTAAGTAACAAATATTTAACAAGAGTTTATTTTTTTGATGTTACTTTCGCTTCAGTAAATTTAACGCAACAAACTAATTTTTAACTAAAATTCAAAACAATGAAAACTAGAATCGCAACCCTAGTGATGGTATTTGGCTTATTTGTAGCAGTAAGTGCCCTTGCTAATGACGAACCCGTTCCAGCCTCAAAGGCTGTTACCATTTCAGTATCCAACCACATTGCAGACGAAATAGGGTATCCCGAGTTTGCAATTAAGGAAAAACTCGAATGCACTGTAGTAGTCAAGTTGACTATACAGGAAGATGGTACATTTGCTGTTGACGCAGCTAATTGTATTGATAACCGTATGAGAAAACACGTTATTGCCAATATTTATAAATTGGATGAAAATGCAGATTATTATTCTCAATTTGCGGGACAACAAGTGTATCTTAAAATAAAATTTGATCTTAAATTAGTATAGCTTGTGACCGAATAATATGGTTTGATAGATAGCCCTGGAATTTTCTTCCAGGGCTTTTAATTCCTTACAGCGCGTTTGCACAATAAAACAGTTTTATTTTACAAGGGAATAAAAAATTTCGTTCAAGGTGTTAAATACGTTTGCATTTCAAATTAAAATCAATGAAACTAAATACAATCACTATGAAAAAATCAATTCAACTAGTTACAGCTCTTATTATTTCATTTTTCTTCTTAATTAGCACATCGGAATTAAACGCGACTATTTTAAGTTTTTATACTGATGATTATGAGAATTCGCCAGGCAACAAAAAAAAGAAGGAAAGGAAAGAAAAGAGGTCTAACGATATTAAAACCGAGGTAACGGAAAAAGAAACTCTTCCCGTAAATGAAAATTCATCTTCTCCTGAAAATAACGAAACCTATAATTACATGTCTTCTCCTAAGTTAGAGGATTGCACAAAAACCGACTTTGATTGGAAATAAATAATTCTTTGATATCAAAAGGTCTTCAAAAACCGTATCCTGCCTTAAAGATCCACGCAGGAATAACCCAGGCGCTGAAACTGGAACTTGTCGCCAACTTCGGCCGTTTTCAGCTAAGGTTCCCCGCCCCTCGGAGTAGTTTGCAACTACGCCGGATTATAAACAAAATTTACATCAAAGATTTATTTGTCAACAAATAAAAAAACCACTTACAGAATCTTATAAGTGGTTTAATTTCTGTTGCCCGACCAGGGTTTCCCGATGATGCTTCGCTTATCGGGATAAACTTCTCACCCTGTTAAACAACAAAGCCCCCGCTAACCGCGGAGGCCTTTTGTTGCCCGACCAGGGTTCGAACCTGGAATCTTCTGATTCAGAGTCAGGTGTGTTGCCAATTCCACCATCGGGCATCGATAGCTTAAAAGCGCAGCAAATTTAAATATTAATTATGATATCTGTCAAGGACTATTTATTCTTTCTGGCCCATGAGTCGCGCAAGGGTACCGTCCGGTTACATACCAGGTGATCCTTTGTACTGTCAGGGTCAACGCAGAAATAACCCAGCCGCTGAAACTGGAACTTGTCGCCGGCTTCGGCCGTTTTCAGTGAGGGCTCCATTTTGCAATTTGGTAATACTTGCAGTGATTCGGGGTTCAGGAATTCTTTAAAGTCCTTGTCTTTGTGTCCGGCCGGGTCTTCATCCATAAACAGGCGGTCGTACAAGCGTACCTCAGCATCAAAGGCATGAGCCACCGACACCCAGTGCAAGGTACCTTTTACCTTTCGGCCGGCACCGCTGCCACCGCTTTTGGTATCGGGGTCGAACGTACAGTGAATTTCAGTAATGTTTCCGTTCTCGTCTTTCATATAATCCTCACATTTCACGATGTAAGCGCCTTTCAGCCGTACTTCGCGTCCGGGCCCCATACGGAAGAATTTTTTCGGCGGGTCTTCCATAAAGTCGTTTCGCTCAATATATATTTCTCTTGAAAAAGGAATCTTCCGGCTACCGTCTTCCGGGTCCTCCGGATTGTTGATAATCTCCATCTCTTCCACCTGGTCTTTGGGGTAGTTGGTAATGACCACTCTTACCGGGTCGAGCACAGCAAATACACGGGGGGCTATTTGGTTCAGGTGTTCCCGTACACTGAACTCCAGCAGGCTCACATCGATCACGTTGTCGCGTTTGGCAATACCGATACGATCGGCAAAATTGCGGATAGATTCGGGCGTATAGCCCCTTCGGCGATAGCCCGAAATGGTGGGCATGCGCGGGTCGTCCCAGCCGCCAACATGTTTATCTTCTACCAATTCAAGAAGTTTACGTTTACTCATCACCGTATAGCTCAGGTTCAGGCGGGCAAATTCAATCTGGCGTGGGCGGTAGGCGCCTTCTTCCACGATCTGGTCGAGGAACCAGTCGTAAAGGGGTCGGTGGATCTCAAACTCCAGTGTGCATATTGAATGGGTGATACCTTCCAGAAAGTCCGACTGGCCATGCGCCCAGTCGTATATAGGATAGATACACCATTTGTTTCCGGTGCGGTGGTGTTCCTCGTGCAGAATACGGTACATCACCGGGTCGCGCATGTGCATATTCGGAGAGGCCATATCCACTTTGGCGCGCAGCACCTTGGCACCGTTGGGGAATTCGCCATTTTTCATTCGTTCGAACAGATCAAGGTTTTCTTCAACACTCCTGTTGCGGCAGGGACTTTCAACGCCGGGTCTGGTGGGCACGCCCCGTTGTTCGCTGATCAGCTCCTGGGGCTGGTCGTCCACATATGCCCTACCCTCTTTTATCAATGTCATTGCCCATGCGTACAATTGGTCGAAATAATCCGAAGCATACAGCGGCTCTCCGTTCCACGTAAATCCAAGCCACCGGATGTCTTCCATAATGGAAT
>Ga0209013_10000352_pt1 | contig 40359 bp, 40 predicted proteins | sample Cruoilmetagenom2_FD_187291 | JGI IMG/M metagenome (GOLD analysis project Ga0209013, IMG submission 187291) | Oil polluted marine microbial communities from Coal Oil Point, Santa Barbara, California, USA - Sample 2 (SPAdes) (version 2) | ecosystem: Environmental > Aquatic > Marine > Oil seeps ...
TCAAAAAGCTTTTTTTAATCGTTCAATTTACTCCTTTCAAAAATAGTGAGATATGCGCAAATCTCGGTTGGATAAACCCAAGTATCGTCTACAGAGGTTACAAACTCCTTACCAGGCTATTACATATTTCTTACCCAATCTGCTCTGATACCTGATATTTCTTTTGTTTTTAGGATAAAATAGGGTAATCTAATCAAAATTAGGGTGACTAGTCTTTTATGAAGGTGAAGATGAATTCACAATACACAAATTTTGACAACGAATACAATGTAATATTTTTTATTGCAGATATAAGCGGGTACACCAAATTTATCGTTACGAATGAAAAAGCGCTCATTCACAGCCAGATCATTATCAAAGACATCATCACCACCATCATAAAAGAAGTCGAGCTGCCACTAAAAGTGTTTAAATTGGAAGGTGACGCGGTCTTTCTATACGCAGACAAGGACAACCCTGAATACCCCTGGGAAGATGTAAAAGAAACGATGCTCGATCAGAAATGGTTGCTAAGGCGCACCGCAGTGCAAAAATCGCAGGACAGACCAACATAAATCTGTGGGCGGGTTGAATTGCTGGCGGTCTGCTGGAAGCAGAATTAGAATCCGAAGTTACCAAAGCAGGATTTCAGGACTTCGAGATCACATGGCGAGGCGATATATATCGCGATGCTCCCCAGGCATCAGAAGCCCTTGCTTTTGGAACGAAAGGCATCACTTACCGGGCATCGAAAAGTGGATAAAACGATGCAGAAAGATTACGATCATGTAGTAGTGGTAAAACCGTTCAGTCCCATTCTCCGCACATCCCCCTTGACGTCCTGATACATCTGCACCCATTGGGGGACAGGTGCCAGAGTACCCGTATCATAGGCGCGGTCGAATCCCACACCTGGGTTTCCACCAGGAAGATCAAACACGTGCTCGTACTTGCCTAACAGTTCTAAAACGAACCCATTAGCCTCCATCAAGCCCAACCCATGACTTGCGACGGCGTGGCCAACCTCACCCATCCAGCGTGCATCGAGGCCGGTGCTGTTGGGGGCAGCCCCATCCGCGGCTCCGACACCCTCCAGATGTCCGCCGCTCACCGTGACCGCAATCGTGTTGGCGGCGACTTCGTAAAGAAGTTCCCGGGTCAGGGCGCCGCTCTTGGGGTAAATATCCGCTACGATAATGCAGGGCGCGTTGCGCGCAAAAGCCTGCGCAACTACACTCTGTACCCACATTACGCTGCGCGTGCTCGTTGAAACGTGACGGATATGGATCGGATGCAATAGATGGTAATCGGCCAGACAAACCAGGTTGGCCAGGATAAATGATGCAACCTGCACGACAGCGGCTCCTGGTGCATCGCCTGCCAGACCACCCACCATGACGCAGGCCAACGAAGCGTTCCGCATACCGTAGTCGATTGAATTGACAACCCGAGCGAGGTTGCTCTGGCTGATGATCAGTTCATTGAGCATGGGCACGAGGTGGGCATCGCATGATCGCAGGTAATCGGGGTGCGCAACACTTAAATCGCCTAATTCTGAAACGCTGCTCTGCGCGGCCAACAAGCCCATGCCCGGTCGCCCCACCTGCCTGAGCCCTTCTCGCAATAAGCGCAGTTCCTGCCTGGTGGCTAAAATCTCTGACGGCTCGCCTGTGCCTACATCCAAACCACCCACCTGGGCTAGAGAACCGCAGGTGACCAGGTCGACGATCGGTTCCTGCATCCAACTTTTTACACACGGCAGAAACAGTGCTTCGGGTGTCGGTGCGCCAGGGTTTCCGGCCCAAACGATGGGCGGGCGAGGATCCATGATCTCACGGGCAAATAGGGTGCGTGCGTCAGCCCCCTCTCCCATGATCAGCTCAACCGGCATATCCTCAAGCCCAGTTTCCAATTCAATCGGATCGAACCGGATCACACGCCCGGTAGTGATCGCATATACCCCACTTCTCACTGCCAGCTCCAGCCCGGCCTGGAAAACCCGGTCGGCGAGATCGGGGTCATTGGGGATAACCACATCCGGATCCCAGGAGATGCCATATTTTTTTACCAACTTGCGGGTGGGCATCACAATGCAATCGAAATCCCAGTCATCTTTTGACATGCGAGGTCCGGAACTTGCTCGTTCCAATATATCAACGTAATCGAAAGCCATTCTCTACTCGTTTAATCCAATTAATGAGACATATTACAGAGTGAACGTGCGAACATCTAATCGTTCCAGCCCTCTTCTCCGATCAGGGGCACGAAAGCAACAGGCACAATATTCTCCGATGAGAGATCATCACCACGCCGCCGCCAGCATTCCAGATACTGCCCGAAGCGCCCGCCGACCGGGATGACCAGCCTGCCACCATCTGCAAGCTGGTTTAATAGCGCCTGGGGAACGTGGGGCGCGGCGGCGGTGACAATAATCCCGTCATATGGCGAGAACTCGGGGAGACCCAACGTTCCATCGGCAACGTGCACCTGGATGTTCCTGTAACTCAGCTCTGCCAGCACGCCCTCTGCGCGGCAAGCCAGGTCCGCATGGCGTTCAACAGTATGCACCTGTTCTGCCACCTGAGCTAAAATCGCAGCCTGGTAACCCGAACCCGCGCCAATTTCCAAAACGGTCTCATCCTCTTGCAGCTCCAACAACTGGGTCATCAGGGCCACAATATACGGCTGAGAGATGGTCTGACCGGATCCGATCGGCAGCGGGCCATCAGTGTAGGCCATGTCGCGATTTTCGGAATCGACGAACAGGTGACGAGGAACCGTACTCATGGCATCCAGCACAGCCTGGTCGCGGATGTCACGACTGAGGAGCTGGGTTTTCACCATCTGAAGGCGTAAAGTCGAGTAATATGATTCGTCCATAAAAAATCAGGAGATAATTCTCCCACTATCCCCTATCCCTTTAACTAACTGCCGCCAAAAATCGTCTTTTTCACCCGGACTAAACGGACTGTACAGAGTCAGACGGTCAGCCAACCCGGCGTACTTATCCCGCAGGCGTATATGCAAGTCCTCGGTTGGAGAAACCAGGGCAAAGGCAGCCAGCATTTCATCGTCAATAAATCCCGGCATTTCGCCCCATTTCCGCCGGGCTGCAAGCCTGGAAAGTTCGGCTGCCACCTCACCCCAACCGTGCAGCGCCATCACAGGACGGTAAGAGGGAGTCGATGCGTAGAAGGCGATCTGAGAGCGAACGAAAAGATCCTCCTCCGGCGATGTGACGACAAACGCTGACACGGATAATGAAACGTCCTCCAATGAACGGCCTTGTTTCGCCCCGCCGGCCTCAATTGCTGGTAGGATGACCTGCTCCAGATAGTGTGTCGAATGCAGCGGATGGACCAGGAAACCGTCCGCAATCTCACCGGCTAAGTACGCCAGCCCTTTGTTGACGCCCGCAATATAGATTGGAATTTCCGGGCATCTGATCGGTCCGGGATTGAAGAAAGGCGACATCAAGTTCAGCCTGTAATAATCGCCCCGGAAGTTCAGACGTTCCCCAGTCTGCCAGGCCTGCCAGAAGGCACGCACGGCCATAATCTGCTCGCGAAGTTTGCCGACCACGGAATCGGGCCAGGGCATACCAAAACGGCGTTCAATATGCGCTTTCACCTGGGTGCCCAAACCGAGTATAAAACGCCCCCTGGACATTTCGGCCAGGTCCCAGGCCATGTAAGCCAGGTTTGCCGGGCTGCGGGCAAATGCAATGGCAACGGATGTGCCAAAATTTAAGCGCTGCGTGTGTTCGGCGACCAGCGCACCGGGCAAAAAAGGGTCGTGCATGGTCTCACTTGCCCACAATGTACCAAAACCGAGCATGTCAGCCGCTTTCGCGATGGTGGGCACGCCCTTTAAAGGCGTTGGAGGTAGTGCTGCATCCAATATCATATGTTCAGCTCAACAAATAGGCCATGATCCACCGGGTGGTGGCGATAAGAGCGTCCAGATGGGTGCGCTCATAATTGTGGGAGGCGTCCACGCCAGGTCCGATCAGCGCCACAGCAACATCACCACCTGCCCGCCAGAAGGCCTCGCCATCAGAACCGTAATATGGGTAGATGTCAACCTTATACGGAATTTGATGCTTGTCAGCAATTGTTCGCAGGCGCTGGCTTAAACCATAGTGGTAGGGACCGCCGCTGTCTTTTACACACAACGTGACGCTGAATTCATCTGAAGCCTGGCCCTCGCCGATGGCAGCCATGTCCACTGTGACAAGTTCATTAACCTCAGTCGGGATACCGGCAGACGCACCATGACCTACTTCTTCATAATTGCTGATATGAAGGTATGCGGTCTGGCTGGGTTCCAGCCCGGCGGCCTGCATGGCATCCACCGCTGCTAGGATGCAGGCCACACAGGCTTTGTCATCCAGGTGGCGGGAACGGATGAAGCCGTTGACCACTTCAACGCGCGGATCAAAGGCCACAAAGTCTCCAACTTCAATCCCGAGCGTGCGGGTGTCCTCGGGTGAAGATGTGCGCGCATCCAGGCGCACTTCCATGTTATTATCCTTGCGTTTAGTGTCGTTTACTTCGCTGCCGTGGACATGGGAGGAGGCTTTTTCAAACAAAAGCGAACCCCGTACAATCTCATCTTGTCTGGTAAAAACCGTGCAGCCCTCCCCTTCGACTGTGTTCCATGCAAATCCGCCGATCTTTGTGAGCTTCAAGCGACCGTTGGGTTTGATTTCCTTAACCATCGCGCCAAGTGTGTCCACGTGGACGGTCAGGGCGCGCGGGGAAACCGTCTCGTCCCCGCGCCATTTGGCGGTCAGAGCTCCCTTATGGTTCTGTGCGACCTCCAGACCGGGTAACGAGCGCAGTTTTTCGTGGACCAGGTCAATACATCTATGTGTATATCCTGTTGGGCTGGGGGTGTTGAGAAGAAGAGTAAGAAAATAAAGTAAACTTTCAGTGTTAATCGTTGGGAGGGTCATCGTGACTCCAGGGAGAATCTGCGAGGGTTAGGGGAGGCGGGGTCTTCATCAGTTATGATGGAGTACCGAGGTTATCGAATTCAGTGATTATTTTACGCCACTTGTCTGGGATCGGTATGGTAGAGCCTGTGTGGTAATTATAGGCGACCTGCACGGTGGTGGCGGTCGCCTTCTGTTCGCCCGTCTGGCTGTCCTCGATGCTGTAGTCCATGGTCAGGCTCTTGTTTCCCAGGCGGGCAAATCGTACACCAACACGGACCTGCTGCCCGAATACAATCGGAGAGAGGTAGGCGATATGTGCATCAGCGAGGATGATGCCGATATCCTGGAACGAGCCTCCATCCCAAAGACCAAGATGACGCACATACACAATCCGGGCCTGTTCAATATATGTCATGAACCTGGCGTTGTTGACGTGCGCCTGCGGGTCAAGGTCTCCATAACGCACTTCAATTGGGTGATAGTAACGGAACTCTGGCATATTTAAATTATACGATATTAAATGATGATCTTTGCGGGTTCGTTAGGGTTTGATTAGCGTTATTTAGACAAGCAGGACATTTTATTCACTGCGGTATAATCTGCCCCATGACGAATTCTGGTATCGATGACACACAGCCAACGTCTTCTGGTCAAAGACCTTCAGATGATAGCAGCAGCGCTGAAGAAGGTCTGGATATCACCAAACCGACTGTGATATCGGACGAAAAGGCATTGTCTGGCAAAAATGAGCCGGCTGGCGAAAACGATGCCGTCCCAGATTCGACGGAAGAAGCGCCTGAAACTAATCAACGGCAGAGACCACGATGGGCGATGATCACGTTGCTAGGAATCCTGGCCCTGGTATTAATAGCCGCATTGAGTGCATGGTCAGGATACAGTTCAGGCATTAATTTACGAACTGATGCCGAGATAACTCAGGTTTCTCAAGAAGCTGATGACCAATACGCTCTGGGTATGAATGACATGCAAACCGGGGCATACGACCGCGCCCGGCAGCGCTTCGAGTACGTCATCGAACTGAACCCCAATTACCCGGGCGTTACCGACGCGCTGGCCAATGTGCTGCTGATGCTGAATGCTACTGCCACGCCTTCCCCGGCTCCTACGGCTTCCATCACGCCGACGCCGGACACTCGCGAAGTCGACGAAATCGAATCCTTGTTCCGGCAGGGTGAGCAGCAGATGGCCAACGATGATTGGTCGGGCGCCATCAATTCCCTGCTGGCAGTGCGCAAAAAAGACTCCAGTTTTATGATGATCCAGGTCGATGGCATGCTGTTCCTAGCGCTGCGCAATCTGGGCCTCGAAAAGATCGCAAGGCAAGCAGATCTGGAAGGGGGGATGTATGATCTGGCGTTGGCGAAACGCTTCGGACCCCTGGATAGCGAAGCCGAGGGATATCTTTCTTGGACGCAACTGTATATCACGGGAGCCAGCTTCTGGGAGCTCGATTGGGGGCAGGCTGTCTTCTACTTTGCGCAGGTGGCTCCTCAACTTCCCGGCCTGCGTGACGGTTCCGGATGGACGGCAATGGAGCGCTACAGGTTGGCGTTGATCGGATTCGGAGATACGCTGCTTTCAGCAGATGATCCCTGCCAAGCGATGGACCAGTACCAGCAATCACTGGCTATCGGCTATGATGCCACAGCCGAACTATCCCTGGCCCAGGCGATCAAAGGCTGTGAAGGTGATAAACCGAAAGACCAGCCTGTAGAAGAGCCGCCTGGCGGCTCATCACCGGGTGATCTACCACCACCGTAAACATGGCGACCCCAAATTGGGTACTCACATTGGTTTACTGGCTGCACATGCTGGCCACTGTGGTATGGATTGGTAGTCTCACGAGCCTGTCGATCCTTGTGCTGCCCGCGGCGCGCCAGATACTGGACAGCCAGGACTACGCCAGCTTGTTGGGAAAAATCCAAAAACGTTTGGACCCCCTGGCGTGGTTCTCACTGCTTTTACTGCTGGCGACGGGTATGGTGCAGCTTGCTGCCAGCCCAAATTACCAAGGTTTCCTGGCGGTTGACGACCGGTGGGCGGTCGCAATCCTTATCAAGCACGTCTTGTTTGTAGTGCTGATTTTGCTTTCGGCGTACATGACGTGGATACTGCTGCCAACCCTGCGCCGGGAGGCGCTTAAAAACACACTCCAGGCAACAGACTCTCAAACCGAAACTAATACCGTAACCTTGCAGCAGAGGGAAGTGTTCATCCTCAGAATTAACCTTCTCCTGGGCGTGATCATTTTAGCTCTCACTGCCATTGCAAGGACTTCGTGAATAACTGATGGAGTAGAAGGATGACTGGCAATCTCAGCACAAGCGCCCAACTCGTTCAGGATGCTCTGGCGGAACTGGAATTCAGTCTCGAAGTCATAGAGCTGCCAGATTCAACACGCACCGCAGTTGAGGCTGCTCAAGCGATCGGCTGCCAGGTGGGGCAAATAGTCAAATCGTTAATCTTTAAATCCAAGCGTTCCCAGCGTCCTATCCTGGTACTGGCCAGCGGTCCAAACCGGGTCGACGAGCGCAAGATTGAAAGTTTGATTGGTGAACCGCTGGGCAATGCAAACGCAGAATTCGTGCGGCAGAAAACCGGCTTTGCGATTGGTGGTGTCCCGCCTGTAGGACACCGTAATAAATTGGCGACCTACATTGATGAAGATCTTCTTTTATTTGAAAATGTGTGGGCGGCCGCCGGCACTCCGTTTGCGGTATTCCAAATCCAATCTTCTGATCTGGCGAAGATTACTACTGGACAGGTGGTTGATGTTAAGAAGACGTAATCATCCGCGCAGGCAGGGTGATTGATATCGAGATAGCCACCGAATGAATTCGGCGTCTGATAAACCAAACCCGTTGATACAGGTTACATCGGTGACACGAACGCGATCACACTTACCATATTTTGAAACTTATCGGGCGTTAACACTACATCACTTATGCCGCCAGACATTAACGGTATAATTATGATCAAAATAATAATAATTACACCTGAATCCACAACCACCCATGGCCATTGACCGCTTCGGACGTGACATCCACTATCTTCGTATCAGCCTGACCGACCACTGCAACCTGCGCTGCGTGTATTGTATGCCGGAGGAAATGATCTTCAAACCTAATGCAGACTTGATGCAGGATGATGAGATTTTGCTGCTGGTACGCATGTTCGCCGAGCTGGGGTTTGATAAATACCGGCTTACGGGTGGAGAACCAACGGTGCGGGCAAACATCGTTGATTTGGTCAAAGGTATCGCCGACACACCGGGCGTAAGCCACATCACAATGACCACCAACGGAATCCTGCTGGACCGGCTGGCGCACCCGTTGGTTGCGGCAGGATTGCAGAGAGTAAATATCAGCATTGACACGCTCAATCCGGAAAAATTCCGCCGCCTTACCCGCTGGGGTTCGGTTGACGATGTCTGGTCAGGTTTGAAGGCGGCCGAAGAAGCCGGGCTGGCGCCAATAAAACTTAATGCCGTTGTGGTGCGCGGTTATAACGAAACGGACACCGTGGCGCTCGCGCGTCTGACACAAGAACATCCCTGGCAGGTACGTTTCATTGAAATGATGCCCTTTGCGGGCGCTACCGACCTGCAGCTAAACCAGGCAGTAACATCAGACGAGATCAAATTACGAATCGAAACTGCGCTGGGACCTTTGGAGCTTGTCAACGGTGGAAAATTGGATGGAGAAGCCCAACTGTATCGTTTTCCCGGCGCCTCCGGTGATGTGGGATTCATATCCACGGTCACGGAACCTTTCTGCGCTTCTTGCACGCGAGCGCGCCTGACCGCTGATGGCCGTTTGCGGTTGTGCTTGTTGCGCGAAGGTGAAGTGGATTTACTAACACCATTACGCGCCGGTGCCAAATTGGATGAGTTACGTCAAATCATCCAGGATGGCATCTGGCACAAACCATGGGGACACGGACTGGAAGAAGGTGTTATCCCGCTAAACCGGGTCATGAGCGAAATCGGGGGCTAAGTTACACTCAGCTCAGCACAAACCAGGTTCCTAGAGCAACTATCGTCCCAACCAGAGAGGTAAAAAAGTTTACCCAATCATTGTTCAACCAGCGGCTGCCACGCACGTGGGTAGTCCCGGTCCCGCACGTATGCAGTGGGTGATGTTCGGTGTGTTTTTCACAAACTGGGCAGTAGTAGTTCGCTTGCATAGTGGCTCCCAGCAATGAATCTAAGAACGAACCGGAGACTCCCCCAATCGTGACGCTTGCAAATACAGGTAAAACAGCGATATGGCAGGGCTCGGCTGCGATCACGATGAGACAGGCCACCAGCCCAATCAGGGTTGAACCAAACAGGGATGCCAGGCTGCCTAAAAGGCTGATCGCACCGGAAGTACCCCGTTCGACTCGCCTGCCGTTTGTGATCAATCGCGGCGGTCGACGGCTGAGCACACCCAACTCGGTCCCCCATGTGTCAGCAGTTACAGCAGCCATGGCGCCTGCGTACCCAACCCAGGGCCAGAACTGAAACCATTCATGCGGCCAATAACCAACGGGCAATATTGGGATCACGATCAACATTATTCCAACCCCGCCATTCGCCACAACCTGACCCCAGTCGCGCCTGTTCCCTTTAGAAAATTTCTCTCCCAATCCAGATTTACGGTGAACGAACGCACGAGACAGCACACTGGATGATACGAAGAAAGTCAGCAGAAGAACTGCCCAGGTCAACCCACCGAGACCAAATACCATCCCCCCTACGACAGCAGCCGCCCAAGCTCCGCTGCGGCTGAGCGCACCCGCACGCCATGCCACCCCAGCGATTAAAACACCGAGTAACAAACCAATTGATAATTGTGGCAGCATTAAAAATATAAAAATATATTAAGCCGTTTTCTTGGAACTATCGTGATGTTTTTTTGTATACATGTGGATAATTCTGTTGATGATGGGTCTAATAACACCTGATAACTCAGAGAAATCTGTGGATAAGTGTGTGATTTCTGTGTACAAATCATCCCTGGCTGTGGATGACTTGTACAGCAAATTGGTGGATAAGCCACTGTTACAGCATGAAGCATCTAGGAAAATCTTCATTAACCTCTCAGGCGGACTGCAGAATAAAAATCACCCCCACCAGGAAAAGCAGCGGCATCAATGCGCCAACAGTCCACATCATATAGGCCAGAAAGTGACTCCCGTCATTCCTATAAAAAAATATTCCCAGAAACAAATTAAACATATAGAAGAACCAGCTTAATACAGGAAGCAGCATCAAGCGCACTGCCTGAACAGGGTCTCCCGGTTCGCCAGTGGGGCGGAAACCCATAAAAAACTGGTCGTGCGATGGGATCGATATTACTACCAACGCAAGCAGGGCAATGCCAGCGATAAATCCAATCAACAATAGGCTGCGCGCAAGGCGAGAAGTCCAGATCCTGTTTACCAGGAAGGTTGGGTGGACAGAACGGGTGGCTATCGGGGTAATAGTACCTAATTCCGCCAAACTTTGATAGGCAGCCAGAAATGATTCCCGGTCAGCAGGAGAAACCGCATATGCCCGGTTTGGTGTGGCGATGACCAGTAAATCACGCGCTGTGGAGGCCATAAATTCAACTTCGCCACCCGCAGGTAAATTACGCGTTCCCAGCACACCGCCCGGCAAGCGCAGAAAAGGCAGTGGAACTGCCGGATCCAGATCATTTGCCGGATGGATCCATTCAACAAAGTCCATCGGGATATGTTCAATACGTAACCCCCAGCGTAAACGTATTCCACCACGTTCCAGTTCGTAATACGCCCCGTAGAGTGCGTATACGCGGTAAGTTAATATGGGCACCAGTACCCCGCCCAATAAGGCAGGCAGCAGATACACCAAAAAAACGGGGCTAATATCCGCATTGACTGCCTGCCACAAACCCCATACACCCAGCATAATCAGCAGGATGACAATGAGGCTGTGAATGGCTAAGCCCAGTGTGCGGGGCGGATGGAAAACGATGGAGTCGGTAACGGAGTGCATTTAAGCTGAATTGGTCTGGCTACGATTGGCTGAGGGACAACTACAATTTGCATCCAGACAATATTTAAACGAATGAAAATGATCGAGAAATTACTAATCAGAGTAAAAATCATACCCCATTCTTGATCCGAATGGGGTATGAAATAACATTTCGATTTGGCGGCAGCTGCACTCACTCACACCGTACGCTACTGCGGTCAATCGTATTTGATTGGAACACGAAGCGGGTTCCGTAGATTTTCAAGTCCTGATCAAGCACAAGCTGAATTATTGAATCTCATAAACCATGCTGACATCGACGCTGATCGTCATTTCACCGGGAGAAACGGGTACCGGGGCTGCTTGTGCCAGCATCGCCCCACCGCCAATGCCGTCGTAGCGGGGTATAGGAACCGCGCCGCTGAAGGTGTTGATGCTCAAAACCTGACCGAGGGTCACGCCGGATGCATCGGCCAGGTTTTCGGCCTGGGCTTGGGCATTGGCGACGGCATTCTCTTGAGCTTCTGCCAACGCATCGGTCTTGTCATCCACATCGAATTGGATACCCTGGATGGTGTTCGCGCCTGCAGCCACTGCTGTGTTCAGCAAATCCCCGATCGTATCCAGATCGCGCACGATCACGTAGACAGAGTTGTTTACCACATAAGTGATTTCACCGGACGGTTTACCACGATCGTCGTACTGCTGTTGTGGATAGATACTGAAATTGGTGGTCTTGATGTCCTTGGAATCGACCCCGGCAGCGTCGAGTGCATCGATAACCGCCTGAGTCTTGCTGTTATTTTCAGCAACTGCTTCGGCTGCGTCCTTACCCTCCGTCTGTACTCCAACGGTCATATAGGCGATATCCGGGGTCAATGTAACTCGTCCGGTTCCGCTGACGCTGAGCGTACGAGTCTTGACGCCGTCGACATCATCTGCAGCCAGGGCAGAGGTGGCAGCGGGTGCGGCTGCAACGCCCCCACAGGCGGATAGCAGGACCGAAAAAACGAACATACTGCTGAGAATCAGGATTTTTTTACTCATTGAATACTCCTTTTAAATTACACCAGATAACGCTGGTTTTATTTCGATCTTCGAATAAGACGATTATGTGTGGTGGAAAGTTCCATTCTCTAAATGAATTCTGCTCTATTAAACCACACTTGATGCAGCGTAATACAAATCCCGATTGGGTGTTGAAATGTGCGTAATTTATTAGCAATATTGCGAACCGCAGTACAACTGCGGTTCGATCAGATTGTATATGAGACACACATCAGCTATTGGTTATCTATGCGCAGTTCACAGAAGTCAGACGGACTGTTATAAATGTGTGTTCAGGAGTAAATTTCATACACATTTCTAACATGATACTTGTTTTACCTTAATTCGCGGGGTGTTATAATGGTTCCAACAAAACTGTACCCTCATGGTGTGGGGAAAGGTGTGCAAAAATGTTAATGCGCCACCGGCGCTCTAACGCAACAACACCAAAGATCCTGCACCATATGTACCCTTTCATTTGAAAAAGAAGGAAATTACCATGATGCGATTTGATCGTTTTACAGAGCGCGCACAAGAAGCCGCTCAACGGGCTGCCGAAATTATCCAGCGCTACGGTCATAACCAGATCGATACCGAGCACATCTTACTGGCGTTGATCGAGCAACCACAGGGCTTGATACCTCAAATTTTAGAGATCTTAAAGGTCGACCCTGAAGAACTGACCGAACGACTCGATTATATTTTACGCACCAGCCCCAAAGCGAACATCTTCGGCGGCGGCGCCGGGCAGATATTCATAACGCCCAGGGTCAAGCGGATCATTGATCTAGCTAATGAAGAAGCAAACCGTCTGAAAGACGAATACATTTCAACTGAACACATCTTCCTGGCGATATTAAGCGAACGCAGCACCCCTGCCGCCCGGCTGCTGGAGGGCGCGGGGGTAACCCGGGAGCGCGTTAACGACGCTGTGCAGCAGATACGCGGCGGCCAGCGCGTCACGGATCCGGGTGCTGAGACACGCTACCGGACGCTAGAGAAATACAGCAGAGATTTGACCAAAATGGCGCGCGAGGGGAAATTAGACCCGGTCATCGGCCGTGATTCTGAAATCCTGCGCGTGATACAGATCCTTTCGCGCCGCACAAAAAACAACCCGGTATTGATCGGTGAAGCGGGCGTCGGAAAGACGGCCATCGTGGAGGGCCTGGCCCAGAAGATCGACTCCAACGATGTGCCTGAGATCTTATCCGGCAAGCGCGTGATGTCACTGGACCTGGGCTCCATGATAGCGGGTTCTCGATTTAGAGGCGAGTTCGAAGAGCGATTGAAGGCTTCCCTGGAAGAGGTGGAACGCGCTGAAGGCGAGATTATCCTTTTTATCGACGAACTGCACACGGTCGTGGGCGCAGGTGCCGCACAAGGCGCTATGGACGCCTCCAACATGCTGAAGCCAGCTCTTTCAAGAGGCGAACTGCAGTGTGTGGGCGCGACCACATTAAATGAATACCACAAGCACATCGAAAAGGATGCTGCTTTGGAACGCCGTTTCGCACCGGTGTACGTCGAAGAACCCAGCGTCGATGAAACCATCGAAATGCTGCGCGGCTTGCGTGACCGCTACGAGGCGCACCACAAAGTTCGCTTCGCAGACGAGGCCTTGATCGACGCCGCCAGACTGTCCTCCAGATACGTTACCGACCGGCACCTGCCGGACAAAGCCATCGACTTGATCGATGAGGCAGCGGCCAAGCTGCGCGTTGCGCTCTACTCGCTACCGCCCAATTTGAAGGATATGAAAAGCGAGATCGACCGTCTTGCAGCTGAAGAAGAGCAAGCCGGCGTTGAGCGTGATTACGAACGGGCGGCAGAGAAGAAGTCTGAACGTTTGCGAATAGAACAGGAATTCCGAACACTGCGAGAAAATTGGGAAAGCGAACACCAGCTCGATGAAATCGTTGAAGTACAGGATATCGCAGAAGTCGTCGCACAGTGGACAGGAATACCCATAAGCCAGATGATGGAAACCGAAGCGGAGAAACTGCTTCAAATGGAAGAACGCCTGCACGAACGCATCATAGGCCAGGAAGAAGCCATTCACGCCATCTCAGACGCCATACGCCGCTCCAGATCCGGTTTGAGTGACCCGCGCCGCCCCATCGGCTCGTTTATCTTCATCGGCCCTTCCGGTGTCGGCAAGACAGAGCTCGCCAAAGCGTTGGCTGAGTTCATGTTCGATGATGAGGAAGCCTTGGTCAGGATCGATATGAGCGAGTACAGGGAACAGCACTCCGTATCACGGTTGTTTGGTGCACCTCCTGGCTATGTTGGCTATGAGGAAGGCGGTCAGCTAACAGAAGCGGTGCGCCGCCGCCCATATCGTGTGATCCTTTTCGATGAGATCGAGAAGGCACACCCTGAGGTATGGAATGCTTTGCTTCAAATCCTAGATGATGGTCGCCTAACCGATGGACAGGGACGGGTGGTCAATTTCCGCAACACGGTGTTGATCATGACCAGCAACCTGGGAACAGAATACGTACGCAGATCAGGCGCCATTGGTTTCTCACTGCGTTCAACTGAAGACGAGGAAGACCGCATCCAAAGTGAAAAAATCGAAAAGGCGCTCAAAGGCACTTTCCGCCCTGAGTTCCTTAACCGAATCGATGAGATTATCACTTTTTCATCGCTCTCGGTGGAGCAGATGGTAGAGATCGTCGACCTGCATATGGCAGAAGTGCGGGAACGACTGAGCGAACGCGGTCTTAATGTCGAGTTGACCGATGCTGCTCGCCAGTGGTTGGCAGACGAGGGCTATGATCCCGCATTCGGAGCACGCCCATTACGCCGCGCACTGCAGAAGCATGTCGAGAGCCCGCTTTCGATGAGACTGCTAGCCGGGGAGTTTGCGGAAGGTGATACGATAGTCGTGGACGTGGATGAGGTTGGGGAAAACCTTACCTTCCACCAAGCAGGAGAAGCCATTCCTGCCGAAACGCTGGATCCGGTGGAGGTGCAAAGCTAAATACCTGCTTATCGATATTGAACTAAGTACCTGGACTTCCGAAATTTTGCGAACCGAAAGGGCGCATGTAATTTCGGAAGTCTTTATTAGAATTTCCGGATTCGCCCATCACTCATCAACGAACTCACCACCGGAGATCTGTCGATCGATCAGTTTGCGATCCTTGTTGAAGGTAAACTCGACCTCTACGGTTTGGAAACAGTGTTTTTCCCCATCACCCATCAACACCTTACGGCAGTAGTAGTTCTTCTTCCCGTCGTCAAAGCGCAGACTTAGGTCGTTACGCATATCCACTCGTGCGCGGATGATCTCACCGCAGCGGCCGCACTTGACTTCAAGCCAATAGCTGTAATCCTCAATTCCAGGAGAAGAAAATAATTTTGAAAGTCGCTTTAACAAGCTCATGATGTCTGTGCTCCTTACTCTCTTTTTAAAACACCTGCCTTATCCACTTCTATTATAGCCAAGAATCGCCGATCTCTTACATAATTTTGAGATTTTTTGAGTTCATGATTGGTATAATTGAAGTTTACATCCGGTGTATCAAGTATCTTAAAAAATTTTACGTATAATGAAACGTTTGTGCTATAATCAACACAACCTAAAATGGTTTATTCCTAATAAGTAATCATTTATCTCACCGATTGCTGTTTACTCATTACCCATTACTGATAAATACCTATGTCCGAAAAAGTCATACGCGTCGTCGGGGCACGCGTTCACAACCTAAAAAACATCACCGTGGAGATTCCACGCGATAAATTCGTGGTCATCACAGGACTCTCCGGATCGGGAAAATCTTCCCTGGCGTTCGACACCATCTTCGCTGAGGGTCAACGCCGTTATGTTGAGTCGCTCTCAGCCTACGCACGCCAATTTCTAGGGCAGATGGATAAACCTGATGTGGATTATATTGATGGGCTGTCTCCATCAGTTTCAATAGACCAGAAAGGCGCCTCCCATAATCCCAGATCCACCGTCGGAACGGTCACTGAAATTTATGATTATCTACGTCTGCTATACGCAAGAGGCGGCATCCCTCACTGCCCGATCTGCGGTCGGGAAGTGGCAAAACAAACGGCTCAAGAAATTGTGGATGCGGTCGAAAACTTACCCGATGGCTCCCGTTTACTGATCCTCGCCCCGCTTGTACGTGGCCGTAAAGGCACTCACCAGGCGATACTTGAAGAAATTCAGAAAGCTGGTTTCGTGCGGGCGCGAGTTGACGGGCAAGTGCATGAGCTTGATGAAGATATTCAGATGGACCGTTATAAAATTCACACCATTGAAGCCGTGGTCGACCGCCTGATCATTCGCCAGCACGAGAACGAAGAAGAGGCAGAGGCGGCCCGGTCCCGACTTACCGATTCGATTGAGACCGCGCTAAAATTCGGGGATGGCTACCTGACGGTTCAACTGCTGAACCCGCCTCCAACCCTCGATTTAGCATCTGGTAAAGAAACAAAAACCGAGCCCGAAGCACGAGATATGCTGTTTTCTGAATATCTGGCGTGTGCCGAGCATGGATCAGTGATAACGGAAATCGAACCGCGCACATTTTCCTTCAACACACCACACGGGGCATGCCCGGAGTGCCAGGGACTGGGTGGCCGGCTAGAAATCGACCCCGCCCTGCTTATCCCCGACCCAAGCAGGTCGCTCAACGATGGTGCTGTTGCTATTTCTGAATGGAGTGGTCCGCGCGATCAAGGCGGCTACTATTGGCAGGCACTGCAATCGGTAGCCCTTCATTACAATATTGACCTTGATGCACCTGTCAGCTCATTAACCAAAGAAGAATTGGACCTGGTACTGCACGGCACAAAAGGGAAGCAAGTCACAGTAAATTATCGCAATAAGGATGGACGTGAAGCTACATTCAGGATGGCCTTCGAAGGCATTATGGCCAACCTACAGCGACGATACAACGAAACCAACTCGGAATACACGCGCGAAAAAATCGCCGCCTATATGAGTGAAAGCATCTGTACGAGCTGTGGAGGTGCCCGCCTACGGAAGGAAGCACTGGCAGTAACGATCGATGATATCAACATTGTTGCAGTGACCCACTGGCCTGTCCTGCGGACGTTGGAATGGGTGCGGAAATTAATCGGACAGGATACACCGCTTGACTCTCGACAACAGATCATCGCGGCCCGCATCCTCAAGGAGATCAATGAACGCCTGGGTTTCCTGGCAGATGTTGGGTTGGATTACCTGACCCTTGATCGCTCGGCGGGATCTCTATCCGGCGGCGAGGCACAGCGCATACGACTTGCGACCCAGATTGGTTCACGATTGATGGGTGTCCTTTATGTCTTAGATGAACCATCGATTGGTCTGCATCCCAGGGACAACGCGCGGCTGCTGCGTACTTTGGAAGGGCTGCGCGATCAGGGCAACTCCGTCCTGGTAGTAGAACATGATGCGGACACTATCCGCACCGCTGATTGGGTCATTGACCTGGGTCCACTCGCCGGAGAGCACGGGGGAGAGGTGGTCGCCGAAGGAACAGTTGAAAAAATATTGAAAGTGCCCGAATCCTTAACCGGGGCCTATCTGTCTGGAAGACTGAAAGTGCCGATTCCAGAAGAACGGCGCAGCGGTAATGGCAAAAATTTATGCCTGGTGGGGGCACGGCAGAACAATTTAAAAAATATCGATGTTACTATACCTTTGGGTAAACTTATTTGTATAACGGGCGTATCCGGCTCCGGCAAATCCACCCTGATGATCGAAACACTTTACAAAGCACTGGCACGCCAGCTGAACCGCGCCAGGACTCATCCCGGTGATCACGATCAAATCGAAGGCATCGAACAACTGGACAAAGTGATCAACATCAACCAATCGCCCATCGGGCGCACGCCACGATCAAATCCCGGCACATACACCGGTCTGTTCGACCAGATCCGGACGCTTTTCGCTGACCTGCCCGAGAGTAAAATCCGGGGTTACAAGCCAGGTCGCTTCTCCTTTAATGTACACGGTGGGCGCTGTGAAGCATGCCAGGGGCAGGGACAATTGCGTATCGAGATGCAGTTCTTGCCGGATGTTTATGTGCCGTGTGATGTGTGCCACGGCGCTCGATTCAACCGCGAGACTCTGCAGGTACACTTTAAGGAACTCAATATTGCCGATGTGTTGGATTTGACTGTTGATGAAGCCCTGGAGTGGTTTACCGCCTTTCCAAAGATGGTCAACCGCTTACAGACACTGCAGGATGTCGGGTTGGGTTATATTCGAATAGGTCAGCCAGCGCCTACACTCTCCGGTGGTGAGGCGCAGCGCGTGAAACTTGCCCGCGAATTGTCAAAACGAGCCACCGGACGCACGATGTACGTTCTCGACGAACCATCGGTTGGTCTGCACGCTGCAGATGTGCATAAATTGATCGATGTGCTGCAGCGCCTGGTGGACACTGGAAACACCGTGCTGATCATCGAACACAACCTTGACATCATCAAAGTGGCCGATCACATCATCGACCTGGGTCCGGAAGGGGGAGACATGGGAGGAGAAATCGTTGCCGAAGGCACACCAGAGGAAGTATGCGAAAGCGACACTTCGTATACCGGTCAATTTCTACGGCCGTTTATCTGCAATCCATAGACCTAAATCAACCTATATCTCCAGCCACAGGGTCGCGCCTTGACGGTGCTTTGGGAGATGAATCGCACCCGATTTTACGTCCGCCTCCTCGCCTTTAAAATACTCCATAAAACGCGTCCCGTCCGGTATTCCTGCGTGTGGGATGCACAGCGATCCAGCCGGACGAGAGTTTTCGCCCCGCTGTGCGATTACCAAAATTCGTCCATCGATGCTCTCACGCTGGTAGGCAAATATGTCAGCTTCAACAGCAATCATTTGGAAACCGCCTCGCTGCAAGATAGTCGACCGACGCCGCAGCGCTATCAGCTTCTGGTAAAAGGCTAGCAATTCGCGATCCCACTCGGATGGATCCCACATCATGGGGCCGCGGGCAGCGAGGCCTTCGATATCGTTCATCCCAATTTCGTCACCATAATAAATGCCGGGCACACCTGGATATGTGAATTGAATGATGGCTGCCAATCTTTGCAAGGCGTCATTGCCTTCAAGCTCTGCACGAATACGAGGGACATCGTGGCTACCGAGCAGGTTGTACTGCTGAATCGCTATTGCCCAGGGAATGGCAGAGCGACGCTCCCACCAGCTCGCTTCCAGCGCCGAAGTTGATAATGGGATCGTGGAAATAATTTTCTCCTGCATATCAACAGCGCCCTGCTGGTAACCGCGCAGCCATCGTAATAAGGGTTTAATTAATCCCATGTAATTCATCACAGCATCCCATTGATCACCCTGAAGCTGGCTTGAAGGATCGAAGAAGTTTTCCCCCATCAAGTAGGCCTCCGGCTGTGTTTCTTTGACCGCCTGGCGGATGCCGCGCGAAACTTCTTCCCCCATTTGAGTGGCTCCCTGCCGGGCCAACATATTTGCCACATCAACTCGCCAACCATCGGCGGAGAAAGGTGGACGCAGCCAACGCCGGAAGACAGCGTCATGTCCAGCGTAGATGCGATTCCTTAATTCATTGCTGCGGTAATTTAATTTGGGCAGTATCCAGACGCCCAACCATGAAGCGTAACCATCAGGATGCTCCTCAAAAGTGAAGAATTCCGCTTCCGGTGCATTTATATCCTGGCGCGCGCGCTGGAACCAGGGATGCCAGTAGCCGCAGTGGTTTGGCACAATGTCCAGGATGTAGCGCATGTCACGACTATCCAGTGCCTCTCGCAGAGCCACTAATGCCTCATCTCCGCCGAAATGAGGGTCTACGTGATCATAATCCATCACATCGTATTTATGGTTAGAGTAAGCGGTGAATACCGGGTTTAAATACAGCGCGTTAACGCCTAAAGATTGCAGATAATCCAACTTTTGGATGATGCCGCGCAGATCACCGCCGTAAAATACGAGTGAAAAATTCTGCTCATCTGGCGGGAGTGAACCCCAGTTATAGGTCCGAGGTCGATGGCCTCGAAATTCAAACTCATCCGGCTGTGGGTCGTTAGTCGGGTCGCCGTTGGCAAAACGATCCGGAAAAATTTGATAAAACACGGCCTCCGAAAGCCACCCTGGCGCTTTATAATCCGCCAGTATTCGAAAATCGGTCGCATCCAGGGGCTCGTTCGCGCTCGGCCCGGCAGCGCTGTAGAACCAGACGCCATCACCCGCCAGGAGCAAAAAACGGTAATGGGCCAGCGGTTGATCCACGGACAGGTCGGTCTGCCACCACTGAACGATCGAATCAGTGGATGTAGGCTTCATCGGGATGAATGCCTGCTCACCGTCAGGGTAGATACGCAGATAGATTTTCTTCACGGGAGCGGCAGCACTTACACGCAGCCGGATACTAATCGCATCACCCAATGCCGGGTACAGACTTGAGACATATAATTCTGAACCGTCGTGGTGGACCGATTCTAACCAGGGAGGGTGTTGATGTTGAGACATTTAACCCTGGCAGGGTCTCCTGCTATTCAGTAGGATGGACTCTTCACCGGCCAACAGCCCGCCGATGGGCGCTGTATGTACACCCAACACCCGGCTGTTTGAGAAGTATTCGAAGTCGAAATCCGTCATGTCGCCGGCTGTTTTGCCGGGCACAGGCATCAGGCGGGCGGTGAGCGGCTTATTAAGTCGTTGGGACATAAAAGCCACATCCAGGAGTATTGCATAAAGATCATCCACTGTGACGTCCCCAGGCAGCGGGACAGTGTCTAAACCGGTCCCGCACATGGTTGCATAGAGGAGCAGGTCCTTTACCGTCAGCGTCCCCTCTTCAGCACGCCTCGCAAGCACGGCATCTTCAAGAACAGGAAAAAATAGGCCGTTAAAACCCGCTCGCGGAAACTTGGCTCGATCCAATGCCTCAGCTAAAAAGGCTGCCGCCGCGAGTGAGCCGTGTTGACCTACCGCTGGGACCCCCAGGTCTTCGATGGCAGATCCGAAGGAAATTTCGTCAAGCGGATAGGGGGCCGGGGTGAAATCGATCCCACTGAAACGGACATTGTGTCGGTTTTCCATCTCCATCCCGACCTCATGCAACCTGGCGGCATGATCCTCCAGTGCGGAGACAAGGTTTTCCCTGGCATCAGCCAGGCTGGACGCGTTCCTTACAGCGTCGACCACCACACCGGCGGCTTCCATCCCCAGGGCAAAACAGGGCTCCTGTTCACCAGGTTCCATGCTGTGATAAGCCGTCGGGAAGAACGGCGCACCGGGATTTACGTTTGCCAGGGCTGCAAAGCGTAAGTTAGCGAATCCGTCGGGAGAGAGCGTGCTCGCACGAAAGATGACCATCGAACAGGCCTTGACAGCCGGCAGAGAAATCCCCCCATTTGCGGTGGTCATCGATCCCGATAGGAATATGTTCTCGCTGGCCTGGATGATGTCCGGAATGAGTTCGTAGCATTGAAGATCGTCCGGCAGGGCGGGGCCGATGGAGATGTAATTGTAGCCATACGATCTTGTCTTCTCGTCGAGTTCGTGAACGAAGGAGAGGATATCTTCCAGGACGGGCGTCTTGAGCAGCTTGGGGAATGGAGGAGTTGCTAAACGTGCTGTTTGCACCTCATAACCCGCAGCTTCGAAAGCGGGTCGTGCTGTTGTTACAAATTTTCCTGCATGCTGTACCACACCTGCGTTCAGGGGCCAACCCGGATCGAGGAAGTATGTGATGGTGCGGATCTTCATATTAGCCTGCCTTAATATAATAAATTTTTAACGCCGAGATTACATATTAAGCGGAGGGTAAATCAGTGCTTCTTCTCTGCCTTACGACCTCAAACAGTACGACACCAGCGGCAACGGCCGCATTGAGCGATTCTGTGCCACCGGGCATGGGTATGTGAACAGCCGTCTCAGCCATGGTTTGCGCTTGTGGACCCGCTCCGTGGGCTTCACCGCCGATGATGATGACCAACGGCGAGCGATAATCCATCTGGGTGTATACCTGACCGGACCCGGCCTCCGCCAGAATGACGTGTAAGCCAGATTTTTGAGTAATATCTTCAATTTCGCGCCAGCCCAGACTGGAAATTGGCAGGCGAAAGTGCGCGCCCATCCCCCCCCGCAGGACTTTTGGCGAGTATATGTCCACTGAGCCGGGAGGCAGCAGTACTGCCTGCACGCCCGATGCCGCAGCCGTGCGTAGAATCGTCCCCAGGTTTCCTGGGTCCCGTACAGCGTCCAGAATTAAGACGAAATCGAGTTTGGACGGTAAGTGCAGATCCTTTATCGAAAATTCCACCAGGATACCCTGTGGGGTCTGGGTGTCGCTGGCAGCGCGCATGACATGCGGTGAAACCTGTTCAGTGGCGACGCCACGTTCAGCGAGTTCCTCCAACGCCGCCTTCCCGCGATGGCTGATATCGTCTGTGTAAAAGACCGCGCGTGCGTCCCAATCCGCTTGAAGCGCCTCGCCCACCAGACGATCCCCCTCCACTATAAAAACTTTCTCAACGTTACGAGCGCGATTACTGGATTGTAAAACACGGATGCGCTTGATTTTTGGGTTTTTTGTGGACGTGATCATAAGGGCAAGGGATTGGGAATAGGGAGATACGGGGAAATGGAATCAGCCCATTGGGTAGCGCATACGGTGCCCGCCGATCAGGTGCAGGTGCAGATGGTAGATCACCTGCCCACCATCGTAGCCTGTGTTAGCGATCAAGCGGTAGCCAGGTTGGGCGATGCCTTCCTGCTCAGCGATCTGCCGGGCGACCGTGAACAGGCGACCGATGACCATCTCGTCCTGGGGCATCAAGTCATTGACGGAAGCGATATGTTTATTGGGCACGATCAGCACGTGTGTAGGCGCGACGGGATGGATGTCGCGAAAGGCGGTCACCAGCTCATCCTGGTAGAGCGTCTGGCTGGGGGCATCCCCGGCGATGATCCGGCAGAAAGTGCAGTTGGTCATCCCTTCAACTCACCCTTGATTCTCATGTCCACCAATTCAACCAGCTTTACCATCGCGACCTGGTTCCAGAGTCTTTCCTGGGCGACAGCTTCGACTCGCAGGTAATTATCGGTCAAACCGCTCAACAGCCATTCATCCGGTCCGAGGGCTGTAGCGCTCTCCCACAACACCGGCATAACCTCGCCGATGAAATTTTCTTTGTAGCGACGAGCCGACTCTTCAAACGCGGCTCGCATTTGAGCGTTGCGTGATTTACGGACGGAGAATGGCACCTGGCCAACCATATCTGCGGCTGCTGTTCCGGGCCGGCTGGAGAAAGTGAAGACGTGCCCACCCGCAAATGACATGTGGCGCACAAAATCCAGGGTCTCTGTAAACTCCTCGTCTTTCTCGCCGGGGAACCCGGTGATGATGTCTGTGGTGATGGCCACATCAGGGATCGCGGACCGTGCTGCTGCGACCAGTTCGGAGAAATCGCGGGGAGTGGTCTTGCGCGCCATACGTCTCAAAGTCACCGCGCTGCCGGATTGCAGAGGCAAATGCAGGTGACGGCATAAGCGCGGGTCCTGCCACAAATCGAAAAACTGCGGGTCGATGTCCCAGGGTTCCAGGGATGAAAGCCTTATACGCGGCACGTCCGTACTTTTCAGGAGGGCCAATACCAGGTCTTTCAATTGCCGCTGCGGGGCAAGATCCTGCCCCCAGGAACCCAGGTGGACGCCAGTGAGCACGATCTCACGCGCTGCGGAACTATCGAACTCACGACCATTACCTCCCATGGTCGCTCCACGAATATCAGAAGTCACATCCGTGAACGAACGGCTTCTTCCAGCCCCGCGTGCGAGAGACGTGATGCAGAACGTGCAGCGGTTGTCACAACCGTCCTGCACCTTGATGAACGCCCTGGTTCGTGCGCGAGTTCCGGGGATAAGTTCGCGTTCCAGAGGCTCCAGATCGAAGGATGTTGGGGGCACATCCAATACCACAGGTACGAGGCTCTCTTTGGCCTGATTCGGTACAACCTGGCTGACCCCTTTCAGGGCTGTGGCTTCCTCCGGATTCAGCGTGGACCAACAGCCGGTGACCACCAGATCAGCGACTTCCGCTCGAGCCGCTTTGCGAATTTTACCCCGAGAATCCGAATCGGCGGCGCTTGTTACGGTGCAGGTGTTGACCACTGCCATATCGGCCTGCTCCGGGGAGGCCACCAGGGTATGACCTGCAGCACGAAACTGCCGGGCATAGTTTTCAATCTCAGCCTGGTTGAGGCGGCACCCGATGCTGTCAAGATAGACCTTCATGGACTCTTCGCCAAGAAATTATCAAAATGGACGTATACACCGGGTGTTTCTAACGAACCCGCCATTATGCCCACATCACCGGAGAGATAATCAGCATCATGTACCTCGCTTAGTTTTTCGCCATTCACGTAAAGCGTTAATCGATCGCCGATACATTCGGCGCGGATATGGTTCATCGTGTATCCCCGGCGTACAGTATTGCTTGGCTGCATGACCTCGGATCCTAAAAGGATCTGTTTACCCTCTGCGACTTTGCCAATTGCGTAGTAGCCATCACTGCTGATGATAAAAAAATAATATCCTCCCACATCTTTGTTCGAACGACAAATCAACCCGTAGGCATTGTCATCCGGACCACCTGCCATGGTCGCCTCTACCTCAACAACAACGTCATCGTAAGAAAGCCCCGGGTTTGACCAAATGTCCACCATCGGCTCAGCGACGAACATACGATAGGTGCCGTCAGAATAATCCATCAGATATGTGCCGCCGTGCACACGATCCCAACCACTCGAAGTATTCGAGAAATCGTCTTCGAAGAGGGCGCTTCCTGACTGCAAAAAGGATATATCGGGGGTCGCGACCCGACAGGCCATGGTGATTAAGAACAACAGGAGGATTAAATGCCAGTATCGAATTTTCATACCAAATCCATAACACAAAGTGTAGAATTGCCTGCCACTACACAACCGAAGGCATATTTTAACATATTACCTGGCGCGAGAGCCCAGGATACAGGCTTAATGGCTGATTGCAGTTGTAGGAATACACATCCATGACTATAATTAGGTGAAATCGAAGGATGAGGAGTATAAAAAATGGATTTTAACCTGACTGAGGAGCAGATGATGGTTCAAAATATGGTGCGTGATTTCGCTGAAAAAGAGATCACCCCCATCATAAAGGAATACGATCGCAAGCAAGAAATGGCCCCATTCGTGCTGCCGCGCATGGCTGAACTGGGCATTCTCGGGATATGCCTGCCTGTAAAATACGGAGGACAGGGGATGGATTACATCAGCCTGGGCCTGGCATGCGAGGAGCTAGAAGCTGTCGATTCAACACTGCGCGTTGTGATGTCGGTACATATGGGATTGAACAGCATGGGATTAATACAATGGGGAACGGAAGATCAAAAACAGCGCTTCCTTGTCCCCCAGGCGCGCGGCGATAAAATCGCATGCTTCGGGCTTACCGAACCTGGTGCCGGCTCTGACGTTGCTGCAATGGACAGCACAGCTCGCCGGGAAGGTGAGAGCTACGTGATAAACGGCGAAAAGATGTGGATATCCCTGGCAACCAAGGCACATAACGTGTTGTGGATTGCGCGCACAGATCCGGAAACCAACGACCCACATGACGGTCTGTCAGCATTTCTGGTGGAGCTGGATCGTGAAGGAATCTCGCGAGGAGATATCCATGGGAAATTGGGGGTTAGGGCAGGCTCGACGGGTTGGATCGCCTGCCAGGATGTGCGAGTACCACTGGAGAACCGCATCGGTGAGGAAGGAGAGGGCTTCAAAATCGCCATGTCATGCCTGGATAATGGCCGCTATACGGTAGCGGCGGGAGCAACCGGGCTGATCCGCGCCTGCCTGGATGAGAGTGTAAGCTACGCACAAGAGCGGAATGCTTTTGGTCGGGAGATCGGCAAATTTCAACTGGTTCAGCAAAAAATAGCCCATATGGTACAATCCTATGACGCAGCGCGACTAATGTACCTGCAGGCCGGTTGGATGAAAAATCAGGGAATACGAAATTCTCGTCAGACGTCCCTGGCGAAGTGGTTCGCCACGGACGCTTCTTTTGAAGCTGCATCTCAAGCCGTCCAGATCCACGGTGCGTATGGGTACAGTGATGAATATAATGTTGAGCGGTATTTACGTAACTCCAAAGGGGCAGTGATCTATGAGGGCACCAGCGAGATACACCAGTTAATACAGGCGGGATATGCACTCGGATATCGGCAGGACGCCCCTTTGCGTAAAGAGCTGCCAACCTATGATGAACAAGCGTGGCGGGAGAATTAGCTCAGTATCAACTTTCTTCAATCAATATATCATTCAATAGAACAGGAGGTTGTCTTGAATATTGTCGTTTGTATCAAACAAGTGCCCGACAGCGCCGCGAAGGTGATGGTTGAGAACGGGCAGGTAACCTGGGGTGATGCACCATTGGTGATGAATCCCTGGGACGAATACGCCGTCGAAGCTGCTCTGTTATTACAGGAGGAGCAGGGCGGTGATGTAACAGTGCTCAGCGTAGGCGGAGGTGATGTTGATGAGGCCCTCAAAATCGGATTGGCGATGGGCTGCAACAACGCTATCCTGGTTACCGATCCAGCGCTGGAACGAGCCGACAGCCAGGCAACTGCCCGGGTGTTAGCGGCCGCTATCCAGAAGATCGGTGACGTGCAACTGGTCTTCTGTGGAAAACAGGCGATCGATGGGGATATGGGAGTAACCGCTGCACAGACAGCCCGCGTTCTCGGTTGGCCGATCCTATCCCTGGCTTCTTCAATCAAGATGGAAGAGCCATTGATCCGCGTAGAAAGGACCGTTGAAGAAGGGCGCCAGGTGGTGGAAGGTAATCTGCCTGCCGTCGTCAGTGTGGTCAAGGACATCGCAGAACCGCGCTATCCGTCCTTCATGGGTATTCGCAAAGCAAGCCGGGCAACGATCCCGGTATGGACACTGGAAGACTTGGGTTTAGAAGCTCCAACATTCCACGTTAGTTGGCCTGAACTGAACAACCCACCAGTTCAAGAAGTAACCAATGAGATCATAACTGGAGACAGTCCAGATGACGTAGCAAATGCTTTAGCAGATAAAATACTCGGAGAAAAGGTGCTGTAATGAGCAATAAAGTACTCGTTTACATCGATCATTTTCACGGAGAGGTGCTGCCCATCTCGTGGGAGTCGTTGGGGGTGGGGCGCAAATTGGCAGACGAACTGGGCGGTGATGTGGCAGTGGTTATCGGCGGACAAGACGTAAAGGACGCGGCGAACCAGGCCTTCCATTACGGCGCCGACCAGGTATATTATGCGGATGATAGCAGTCTGGTCGACTACCGCCCTGAACCTTTCGCTTCGCTGGTATCACAAATAGCGAGGGAAGATGCACCCGATGTTTTGCTCTTTCCAACCACAACGCGTGGTCGCGAACTGGCGGGGATGTGCGCCATTGACCTGAACAGCGGCGTGCTGCCCGATGTGACCGCTCTCGAAGTACAGGATGGCAAGCTGACCGCTACTCGGCCGGTATATGCAGGTAAACTAATAGCTACTGTCGTCTGCGATTCAACACCTCAAATAATTACCACGCGTGGACGCGCTTTCGATAAGCCGGAATTGGATGCTTCTAGAACCGGTGAACCAACACAGGTTGACGCCCCTTTGCCGGCAGACGATATTCAGACACAGGTCATCGAATACTCGGAGGAAGAGGGGGGAGTTAGCTTGAACGACGCGGCCGTGATCGTATCCGGGGGACGAGGTGTTTCAAGTAATCCAAACCTCACCCCTCCAGAGGATCTGGATGAAAAGGGCGCCGAAATATGGCGCGCCCAGCAGGGTTTTAAATTAGTCGGCGATCTCGCCACCGTATTGGGGGCTGCGGTTGGAGCCAGCCGTGCCGCTGTTGACGCTGGATATATCCCTTACGACCAGCAAGTGGGACAGACCGGAAGGGTGGTCAGTCCGGATTTATATATCGCTTGCGGAATATCTGGCGCCATCCAGCACCTGGCCGGCATGCGCACCAGCAAAGTGATTGTGGCGATCAACAAAGATCCTGATGCGCCAATCTTTAAGCTGGCGCGATACGGGGTTGTCGGCGACTTGTTCCAAATTCTTCCCCCATTAACCGAAGCATTCCGGTCAAGATTAGATAAGTAAATTTATTAGCAATTACGCAGTTGGGTAGGCTTTTGGGGTGTGGTGGGGAGGCAAAGCCTCCCCACCACACCCCCAGCAACCCCGAACTGCGTAAGTCCTATTTATTTAATTCCTACCCAAAGTGCTTCAAGGTGGTGCCTATTCGAACGGATAGACACCACCTTTTTTGTCATATGCTAACCATCACATTACACTTAATTACAAAACAGTGGATTTGGTGATTTTCGTCTATACAATGAGGATGTTTGCCACTTGGATATGTCGGCGTTTTGTTTTAAATTGGTAGCTAACACATTTACCCAATCTTATGCAAGGATTCTGTGCTTTGTTCTCGAAGAAGGAACGCCTTTCCGGAGACAAGAACAGAAATTTACTATTTACCCGATGCTTGATACACGTTTTGACGATATAATTCTCTTTGAAAACCTTGAACCAGAGCAGCGCACGCTGGTTGAACCACTCTTCACCCCCAGGCAAGAGTGCACCGGAACCGTTTTATTCAAACAAGGTGACCCGGCTTCCTGCATGTTCATCGTCATCGAAGGTGAAGTACATGTAAAATATAAGCCCGAAGACGGACCGGCGCTGATCGTCGCACGCATCCGATCGGAAAGTGTAGTAGGTTGGTCTGCGGCTCTTGGAAACCCTAATTATACATCGTCAGCAGTCTGTACGACGGAATGCACATTGCTCTGCGTACACGGCGAAGATCTGCGAAATCTTTGTGAGCAGCATCCGGATATATGCCCAATAATCCTGGATCGATTGGCAATCATGATCGCGGAACGGCTTCGGAACACTCACGGGCACGTCATCGCACTGTTAAAACAGGGCCTAGGAATAAATTTTAATAGCAAGCAACCAGCCAACCAGATCCAAGAATCATCTTAACAAACGTTAAGCAGCATTGCCAGAGGTCTCAGGAGGCGTAAAAATGAACGCCGAAACACAAAACGATACTTATACAGATGAAGAAATGATGGTCGCTCTTCTGGAAAAAATCAGCGCATATATCGAGCACTATCATGGGGGATCCGTTGAGTTAGTAGAATATGATGGACAAGTACTTAAAGTGCGTTTAGGAGGCGCCTGTTTGGGATGCCCCCTCTCGCCGAACACACTGCATGGCTGGGTTGAGGGTACCGTAAGGCAGTTCTTCCCGAATATCGAACAGGTCATCGATGTAAGCAATTAAAGAAGATAGGAAATAAATAACAGGCATCTCAATCTGTGAGATGCCTGTTTTATTATTTTGCACAATACCGAGGGCAGTACTATCGTCAGGCGGATGCATCGCCTTCAGCAGATCCTTCTTCCACAATTGGGTTGCGTGAAAGATAATCATCTACAAACAGGATATTGTCAACACCCCGGCGTACGATACTCAGCAGCCGGTCCATTGTGGAGACTTCCTCCAGTTGTTCAGTCTCAAACCAGCGCAAGAAATCCTGTGCGATATAATCATTCTCCTCTATCGCCAGGCTCATTAAGCCATTGATCTGCCTGGTGACTTCCACTTCCCATTCCAGAGCTAATTCGACAGCTTCCTGTGCGGATCCAATATCTGATTTGGGCGCCGGGATGGCCGGAATTTCCACTTTTCCACCCGCGTCCACAATATAATTCACGAATTTCATGGCGTGCATGTGCTCTTCATCCGCCTGCCTGTAAAAGAAGGCTGCCAGGTTAGGTAGGTTATCTGTGTCGAAATAAGTTGCAATACTTATGTATTGTAAACTGGCACCAAACTCGCGACCCACCTGTTCGTTGATGGCTTTATCTAAATTCTCACTTATCAGCATTTTCGATTACTCCATTTAAATTGATTTTTTAGTATCCAATATTTCATGAAACATGTTCGAATTGTTTGCGATATTTTCTACGACGACCTTTCTGTCTCAATCCAGTCCAATAGCAATCTTCATTGGAGCATTTATAACGAGCACTCTCCTGAAGCATAACTTTTCCAATTAAGCGGTCAAATGAAGATCGATGCTTACGATGTATCCGGTCCCCACATATCGGACAATGCGTCCCCAACCACCTTTCAGACCTGATAAATCGATAGCGAATTCTCCAGAAAACAAAAAGGACCGCCAAGACGATCAACCCTAAACCCAGCAGATCGGATAACCCAAAACTGGACAAATAAGTTTGCCCCAAACTCGAGGCTCCTGCCAGGCCCGTTCGCAAATTATCAGTCAAGCCAAGCGCGGCCTGGTACAGGGTTTCACGGATATCCATACGTTCAAATAACAAGAATATGCCCAACAGGATAATGAGCAATGCAATTAATTCTATGAGATATTCTCGGACGAATTTCTTCACCTGACTAATCCTTTCAGACACTCATCGCACAACCATCCGCGCGCGGGTCGCTGCCCCCCCACAGCACATCCTGGGACGCATCCCTGATGATAATCTGCCCCCTGCCAAAAGTCGCACGCGCATGGCCTGATACAGGCGTTATTCTGTGTCCCATCTGCGCCAAAGTTGACATCTCTGCGACCGGTATGCCTTCTTCCAGAGCAACGCCACCGCCAGAAGAACCGTCGGTTATACAAAAGCGCGGTCTATCCAGAGCTGCCTGGGGATCAAGGTCATCATCAATCATAGCCACGACCACCTGCAAATGACCTTGAGGCTGCATAAACCCACCCATAACACCAAAACAAGCAAACAGCTCATCAACTTCCTCACGGTCATCATCCCCTTTATACCGCATACGGGTGGCCATGGCCGGGATGATGGTATGGTAGGGACGTTTGCCAGGTGCAATTACATTCGGGTGTGTTGGGTCAAGGCTGAAATTATGGCCCCGGTTTTGCAGGCTGAACCCCCATCTAGTGGGGACAATACCTGTGCCAAAGCCCATATAATTGCTATTTATAAAAGAGCAGGCATTTCCCTCGCCATCTACAACGCTCAAATAAACGGTATCCGATGCGGAAGTCGGCACGCCTCGGCTCTGATCCAGCACGGCACGGCCGCGATCGATTAACTTCCTGCGTTGAGCGGCATAATCTTTCGAAAGCAGCGTATCCAAAGGAGCGGGGTTAGTTTCAGGATCGGCAGCAAACCAGCGCGTGTCCGCAAAAGCCAGGCGCATCGCCTCAATCTCCAAATGCAGGCGTTCAGCCGAGAGCGGTTCTATACCGGTTATGTCGAACCCTTCCAGGATATTCAAGCCCAGGAGCGCAGCTAATCCCTGACCATTAGGCGGACACTCCCATATACGAAATCCCCGATAGGCGACTTGGATAGGCTGCTCCCAAGTGCTCCGGTGGGTCGCCAGATCCTCAACTTCCAGGCAGCCGCCGGCATGCTGGATGCTGTTGGCAATTGCTTCGGCGATCTCTCCCTGGTAAAAACCGGTTTGTCCCAGCTTCGCTACAGATCTAAAAGTGCGGGCTAATCCAGGATTATGGAATATCTCCCCTGGGTTTGGCCCACGACCATCGATCGTCAATTCCTGGCCTCCAGGGGCAGACTGCAGTTGACGCTGCGCGCCACGCGCCCAGAAATAAGCGGTTATCGGAGCCACAGGGAAGCCTTCCTCTGCCAGACTGATCGCTGGGTCCAGGACAGCACTCATAGGAAGGCGTCCATGCCTGCCAATCAAATCGCACCAGCCAGCGCAAGCACCCGGAACGGTGATTGTGTAGGGGTGGGAAACGGGCAGTTCATCTCCGTAACCTTCTCGCTGCAAGCGGTCCAGGCTAAGCGCCGCAGGCGCCCTGCCGGATCCGTTCAAGGCGCTGACTTGATGGGTGCTGGCGTCAAAGAACAAAGCAAAACAATCACCGCCAATACCTGTAGATGTAGGTTCTGTGACATTTAAAGCTGCCGCTGTCCCCACGGCGGCGTCAGCAGCATTACCACCACTGGCCAGGATTTTCAGGCCGGCAGCCACGGCCAGAGGTTGAGATGCGGCGACCATGCCTCTTCGGGAGATAACGGGTGAGCGGTGGGAATTGAAATCCAGCATACGTTCTTTCATTTAATTATCTGTCATGCAATGACTTCGATTCCCTCCCCATCCAGCACCTCGCCCACATCCCACAAAGGCTGCCCTAGTTCGTCCGCTCTCGTCATGAGGCTGCTAACCTTCTCCTTTGGGACACACAACAGCAGGCCACCACTTGTCTGAGCGTCGAACATCAACATCTGCGAAACTTCGTTTATTTCGGGCGCGAATTCGACACGAGAACCATAATATAAACGGTTATCTGACGAGCCGCCAGGGAATATCCACGCTTCAGCGTATGACCACGCACCTTGAATGATCGGAACTTTCCCAAATGAGAATCGTAGTCTCACCTGTGAGGCATCCGCAAGCTCCAGACCGTGCCCGAGCAAGCTGAAACCGGATATATCCGTTCCCCCTTGCAAAGAAAATTCGTTCGCCAGTTCGCCAGCCGTTTTGTTCAAACGTTTCATCCAGCCTACGGCTTCTTCCACATCCGTAGGGTCTGCTTTATCCTGTTTTAATGCCGTGGTGACCGTACCAAATCCGATCGGTTTACTCAATACCAATCGGTCCCCCGGTCGGGCTCCTCCATTGGTGAGCATACGCTGCGGATTGACAAATCCGAGAACAACCAGCCCGTACTTCGGTTCCTCGTCCTGAATGGTGTGTCCTCCAGCGAGGACCACGCCTGCCTGGCGCGTTTTTTCTGCACCACCGCGCAGTATCTCTCTACTGATTTCTAATGGCAAACTTGGGGGCAAACCGGTGATATTTAGAGCAAGGAACGGCTGCCCCCCCATGGCATAGATATCGGAAAGCGCGTTCGCAGCCGCGATGGCTCCGTAGTCATAAGCGTCATCCACAATCGGTGTAAAGAAATCGGTCGTGGCAACCAGGGCTCGATCATCATCGATTCGCCAGACGGCTGCATCATCCGGATCTCCGAGACCGACCAGCAAGTCGGGATAATCACCGGCTTGAAATGTGTCTTGAATTGGTCGCAGCACCTGCGCCAGCGTTTCCGCGCTCAGTTTTGACGCTCAACCGGCACATTTGGACAGGCTGGTCAGGCGAATCTGACGACCGGAGGGGTAAATGTTATCCGACATTTAGGATATGTACTCGAAACGAAGTAACGCTATGATAAATCATAGCATATCATGGGGTGGGTGTCGGTTCCGGCGTTGGTATTGCGGTCGGTGCTGGTGTCGGGAGTGGTGTCGGTGTCGACTCAATCTCGGATGGACCAAACGTGGGCAACGGGAAGAGGAATGGGTTGTCGCTCGGCAGGAGCATGGCCTGAATATTGGGCGACAACTTCTGAATGTAGGTATAGATCAGCAAATCCTGGTTTCCCTGCAGTGCGGCGGCGATCAATTCCAGGGCAGATGCATCAGCATCGGCTTTAATGATGATGGCGTTCGCATCACCTTCCGCCCGGATCACAACCGCATCGGCCTCGCCCTGCGCGACCTGGCGTGCCTGTTCGGCTTCTTCCTTTCGCTGCTCGACAACTAACGCAGCCTGCTGGGCTTGCTGTTCTGCGATCTGCTTCTGCTCGACAGAAGCCGCATACTCCGGCGAGAACGTAATATTGCGAAGCACGAAGTCCTCCATCAACAGGCCGTTTTCGGCGAGCTTCTCGCTTAACACATCTTCGATAATTCTAGACATTTCAACCCGCTTGGTGCTGACAACCTCTTCAACTTGAAACTGTGAAACTGCATCGCGGATGACGCCACGCGCAAGTGGTCTTAGGAGATCATTGTTGTAGCGGTCCTGCCAGGCGATATGAACCAAAATCACCTCTTCGGGATTGACTCGATAGATAACGGACGCATCCACGAATATCTCCTGCCCGTCGGAGGTGCGAGCGGTCACTGAATCGTCACCCTGTATCTGCCCTTCAAGCGGCGCGATCGACATCGTGTATGTCTGCTTAGAGATTGGATATTCTGTCACATTTTCAAGAAAGGGAATGATCCAGCTCAAACCTGGTTGGAGCGCCTGTTCACGGTAACCTTTTGGGGCCACCGCTGAAATCACGACGCCGCGTTCCTCCGGTTTTATGAAGATCAGTCCGGCAGCGATGGAAGTTAATATCACAGCGCCGATGGATAATGCCAGGATGACCACGGACAAGGACTTTGTTTTTTGCCCTCGCGAAGCACGCATGACCACCAATACGATCAAACCGACGACAACCAACCACAAAACAGCAGCAAATCCCCGGATAACGATACCTACATCCATTTCCAACTCCTTATAAATTAATTACTGATCGGTGTTTGCCACAGTAGCAATACCGAATCGAGAATCTGTAGTGATATTTTTAAAATAGGCAGTCACGATTCCTGCTCAAATTAAAGCACAGAAACCGGATCCATTAACAGGAGAATTATACCTGTATTTCATTTCATTCCCTCACATATTAAGTACTAACTAATTTTCCAAAGATGACTCAACCCATGGTTATCCAGCATCGCCATTCACGACACCATCCAATCGATTGTTGTCTACGTTCACAAATCATGATACCATCCATCAATGCGAATGTCTAAAGGTCGTGTGAGCGAGCTGTTGTTGGACGCGACAGGAGAAAGGGGCGCCAGAGTCGCTTGTCCGAAGGGCGCGGTTCCAGAGCCCGGTCGCTATTTGCTCGCCTGGTCGCCGGATGATAAAGATGCCAGTTTAGCCGCACCCATCTTTCCGACTGAGATAGCCGATCACGAATTCATGGCCGGTTCACCCATTCCGCAATCATGGGAGCCGGGCACTGAACTGTCCCTGCGTGGGCCACTTGGACGCGGTTTCAATGTCCCGGCGGACTCGCGCCATCTATTTTTAGCGGCTTTAGGGGGTACTGTCTCCCGCCTGCTGACGCTGATCAAGCAGTCATTGGAAAGAAACGTGGCCGTGGCTCTCTTTACGGACAGTCCGCTTCCCAACATCCCTACCGCTTTGGAGGTCCATCCCCTGATTGAACTGGCCGATTCTCTCTCCTGGGCGGATTTCATTGGCATTGATCTGCCCATCGATTTACTGGACTCCCTAACCACGATTTTAGGAATGCAGCCCGGAACAACAACGAACTGCACTACTCAGGTGTTGGTATCCACATCCATGCCTTGCGGGGGTGTAGGAGAGTGTGGTGTGTGCAGCGTTACTGGTAAACGACAATCGAAACTGGCCTGTAAAGATGGGCCGGTTTTCGACCTGCAGGATCTGACGTGGTGAGCGTACGATGAACATCCTGGCTTTCTTTGCGCACCCCGATGACGAAACAATGTTAGCTGGTGGAACCCTGATATTGTTGGCCAATACAGGTGAGCAGGTTCATTACCTGTGCGCCACGCGCGGTGAAGGCGGAGAGGTCGGCGAACCCCCGCTTTGTACATTAGAAGAGCTTGGAATTGTGCGAGAGAAAGAAATGCGCTGCGCGGTGGAGGTGTTAGGGGGCGCCAGCCTGGCTTTTCTCGACTACCATGATCCACGTGTCGGTCCGGATAACGAGATGTTCCCATATACCGAGGATATCAATGAGCTTTCCGCCCAGGTAGCTGAAAAAATAACAGAAGTTAAAGCGGACGTAGTACTCACACATGGATCGAACGGAGAATACGGGCACCCTGCACACGTGCTCTCCCATCAAGCGGCGCGGCTGGCCGTCCACAGCCTGGGTGAAAACGCTCCAGGTATTTACACAGTATCTGCGAGCTTCCCCGGTCACCCAAAACCTCGCTTGCTCAACGATGACGATCCGGCACACCTGGTTCTGGATATAAGCCCGGTAGCAAATATCAAAACAATTGCCGCTCTCTGTCACCGGACGCAGCATGCGCTTTTTGTACGGCGTTCATCCGCAGCAGCAGGCAGGCAAATGTCCGTACCCGAAGTCATCATATCACTTGAGAGTTTGCGACGAGTTACACCGTTCCTTGCTGATCCAGACACGGACCCTCTGTTTGAGAGGTTGGAACCCTGGTCGCTAAAAGAACTACCCGATGCCGAAATATGATCTGCTTTTGCAGCCCCCATTATTGAACGCCGCCGGGAGTCTGGGTTTTACCCCGGACCCGCGAGGACCGCTGGACCTTTCTTTGCTTGGGGCGTTCATCACAAACCCGGTGAGCATGAGACCCCGAAAGAGTGCAAAAGGGACTCGCTACGTAGATTTCCCGGGTGGTTTTTTACTTCACACCGGATACCCTAATCCAGGATTGCGAGCTGTGCAACGCAAACATGGGACCCGATGGGCTCGATCTCCAGTTCCGATTGTGGTCCACGTCCTGTTCACCTGCATTGATGATTTCGAGATGATGGCCAACCTGCTGGAAAATGTATCAGGCGTTTCAGGGATAGAACTTGGATTACCTCCGGAGGCGGATGTAGAACTGGTCAGTGCTGTGATCAACTCCTTGGGGGGAGAATTACCTATCATACTGCGTTTACCGGTGGACCGAGCGGTGCTTATAGTAAATGCACTGGATGAAGAACTCGCGTCAAAAGTCAGCGCGGTAAGTATCGCCCCCCCACGCGGCGCGCTGCCCGACATGAATAATAACGTGGTCCAAGGGAGGTTGTATGGTCAGGCAGTATTTCCAGGCGCGCTGGCGGTTGTAAAATCCATCGCTCAATTCACGGTACCAATTATCGCCGCGGGTGGTGTCTATCACCCACAGCAGGTGAGACTCTTGATGGATGTTGGCGCAATGGGGGTTCAACTAGATGCGGTGCTTTGGCGGAGCGGGTGGCCCCCTTACTAACCAGAGATCAACGGTCCAGAATTATCGTCACCGGTCCATCATTGTGGATCTCTACCTGCATATATTCTCCGAATTCACCGGTCTGAGTCGGTACGCCATTGTTTGTCAACATCTCAACAAAGCGATCGACCATTGGCCGTGCAATATCCGGAGGGACCGCATTGATAAATGATGGGCGGCGGCCTTTATGAGTGTCCGCGTAGAGAGTAAATTGGGACACAACAATTGCCGCGCCCCCTATGTCAAGCAACGAGCGATTCATTTTCCCCAACTCATCTTCAAATATTCTTAAATTGGCGATCTTATCAGCCAGGTAGCGCGTTTCTTCTTCTCCATCAGCTTGGCCAATACCGAGTAGTAAAACCACCCCTTGATCGATCTCGGCAACGGTCCGGTTCATCACTGTGACACGTCCCGAACTGACTCTTTGCAAAATTACTTTCATAAGATACTCAGGGGAAAAGGAGATAGGGGGGTAGGGAGTAATGGTCAGGTTCAATATGCCTATCCCTATCCATTCTCCTAAATTAAGGCAGTTTGATCGCCTCTCTAACTTCCGCCATCGTCGCCTCAGCGATCTCGTTGGCTCTCTTTTGCCCGTCATTCAATACGTCCCACACATAATCCGGTTCCTCTCCTAACTCAGCCCGGCGTGCGCGGAACGGCTCCAGGCTTCGATTCATATTTTGGGCAAATAACTGCTTGCATTGTACACAGCCAATACCCGCTTGGCGGCACTCAATGTTTATCATTTCCACTTCTTCATCCGTGGAAAACACTTTATGCATAGAATACACGTTGCATATATCCGGATTTCCAGGATCGGAGCGTCGTTTGCGCTGCGGGTCGGTTACCATCTGCATCACGCGGGAAGTCGTTTCCTCCAATGTCGCAGCAAGTTCTATATGATTGTTCAGACTCTTGCTCATCTTTTGCTGTCCGTCAATCCCCAACACCTTAGGGATTTGCGTAGCTTTCATCTGAGGCTCGATCAGTACATCCGTGTTGTAGCGGTAATTAAACGAGCGCACCACCTCGCGTGTAAATTCGATGTGCGGAGCCTGGTCCACACCAACAGGTACAGTATCAGCCTTGTATAAGGCAATGTCTGCTGCCATCAGCACCGGGTAACCCACAAGGCCATAATTAATATTGTGCGGTTGGTGCCGCACTTTCTCCTTAAAGGTAGGCAGATCCGTAAGTTTACCGAGCGGGGTCACCATAGAAAAATACATCGTCAGCTCGGTAACAGTCGGCACTTGTGATTGCACAAAAATAATCGCTTCGTCAGGACGGATACCTGCGGCCAGCCAATCCAGTGCCATTTCGTAGGTATTTTCACGCAGGTTGCTTGTAGTATCAACCGTCGTCAAGGCATGCACATCTACGATACAGTAGATACAATCATATTCTTTCTGCAGAGCAACATAATTTTGAATTGCTCCTAAATAATTACCCAGATGCTGCCGCCCTGTTGGTCGCGCGCCGGAAAAAACACGGCCTTTATTATTCGTCATGAACCCTCCTGAAGATATTGGCGTACTAACTCGGGTAATTCGCCCGGCTCAACATGACGATTGGTCTCCAGCTTGGAATACAACAGGCTATCGTTCACGGTGAATTCAAAGCGACCTCCATCAGAGGGAACCAGAGTGAACGATTCAACATCCGCCTCAAACGTTTTCAACACTTCGTCCATCACACTGATGGCGCGGTCTGTGTAGTGTCAAGCCGCACAGTAAACCAGATCTATATTCAACAACATGTTACACCTCCAAAAAATTTAAAACACAACCCCGTCGGTGATGCGACGGGGATTGAGTATGCACCCTTCCCGCTTTCTGTAACGCCGCTACAAGGTTTATTCTCCCTCTTCACAGCTTTATCTCTATTTTCAAATCTGTGCAAGTATATCATATCAACACTACCGCGAGTACCCCACAGAAGGGCTCTCCAGGGTTTCCCGTGGGAGTTCGCAAATACCACCAGAAGTGTACAGATTAACCCCAACAGATTATGCTAAAATCAAGGTGAAAATTATGAAACCCCTTCCACCCTTTGGAAAAACCTGCCGGGAATACCTACCTTCTTTTGTGCGTGAAAAAACGATAAGTCAGCAGACATAGAGCATGTAAAGGGGATTATAAGGTGAAAACAATAAGCGATACTCGACCATCTCCCATTGTCGGACAATGGTACTCATCCGATGCTAGAAACCTTTCTGCGCAGGTGGATGGGTATATAGACGCAGCACAATTACCGAAACTGAGCGGTGATGTGGTCGCCATTATGGCGCCGCACGCTGGACATCGCTATTCTGGACCGGTTGCCGGGTTCAGTTTTTCCGCACTTCGAGGCCTGAACCCCGAGATTGTGGCGGTAATCTCACCAATGCACCAGCCATATAGAGAACCTATTCTCACTACCGCACACGCCGCGTACGAAACGCCTCTCGGCTCGATCCCTGTTGACAAAGAGACAATCGAGAGACTCGACGTCAAACTGCAGGAAAAACTCGGCTTCGGTTTTACTGCTGTCTCGAACGACACGGAGCATTCACTGGAGATAGAGCTTCCATTCCTTCAACGCGCCCTGGAAGAACCCTTTTCGCTCCTTCCCATTATGTTACGAGACCAGAGCGCCAGGGTCGCAAAAACGCTGGGGGAATCGCTGGCCTCGATTTTATCCGGTCGCGATGCGGTCCTGGTGGCGAGCACAGATCTTTCGCACTTCTACCCGCAACATCTTGCTAAAGTTCTTGACACTGAAGTGCTGAACAAGGTTGCGTCCCTCGACCCGCAGGGAGTGTTGGATATCGAAGAGCAGGGTAAAGGATTCGCCTGCGGCAGGGGAGCGCTGGCGGCTGTGCTTTGGGCGGCGATAGACCTGGGCGCGAACGATGCGCAGATCGTAAATTACGCCACGTCAGGAGATATTACTGGAGATTTTTCCCAGGTAGTCGGATATGGAGCAGCGGTTATAACACGATCCTAACCGAACATGGGATATCTTTCTGCTGGAAATCGCCCGTTACTCAGACACCTGAAAGATGCAACACCCTGAATTCAAACATCAGAAATGAAAGTACTAATAGGATAACTTAGACTGATATGGAATATACAATTTTAGTCGACCTGTTGAAATTAGTCGCTGTCGCGTTACTCGTCTTGTCGAACGGCTTTTTTGTCGCAGCTGAGTTCTCCCTGGTCAGTGTGCGTAAAACTCGTATCGCAGAACTTGTCGCACGCGGTGAAGCAGGTGCTGAAGCCGCCCAGAAGGCAATTTCGGATCCCGATAGCGTAATCGCAGCCACGCAGCTGGGTATTACACTCTCCAGTCTGGCGCTGGGTTGGATTGGCGAACCCGCCCTGTCCAATCTGATTCTGCCAATCGTGGAGCTCTTCCCGGCAGAAATTCAATCAGAGGTCTCACACACTATATCGGCAGTCATCTCATTCTCCATCATCACTTTCTTACATGTTGTGATCGGGGAACTGGCGCCTAAA
>Ga0209013_10000353_pt1 | contig 40328 bp, 38 predicted proteins | sample Cruoilmetagenom2_FD_187291 | JGI IMG/M metagenome (GOLD analysis project Ga0209013, IMG submission 187291) | Oil polluted marine microbial communities from Coal Oil Point, Santa Barbara, California, USA - Sample 2 (SPAdes) (version 2) | ecosystem: Environmental > Aquatic > Marine > Oil seeps ...
ACTGTTATAAATATTAATTGTTTTATAACTGTTTTCAATAGCTTTTTCAAAGTTCTTCATTTCAGCATGTAAAATACTTAAGCTATTAAACGCTGCTGCTACATAAGGCAAAAAATGCTCGCTATTATTGTTTATAAGATATTGGTATTCTTTTAAAGCTTTTTCATAATATTGGAGAGCTTTTTTATGCTCATCCATCGATTTAAAAGTTACCCCTAGATTATTAGAAACAGCAGCCAAAAAAGGTTTGTATAACTGTTCTTCATCTAACGATAAATCCTCAAAAAGCTTTAATGCTTTTTCATAATTTATTTTTGCATCAAAGAGATTAAACTCTTCGGTGTAAATATTTCCTAATTGATAATGTGCATTTGCCTTTAATTCGTTTAAGGATTGGTTGGATAATTGTTCGTATAATTTTATAGCAGCTTTAAAATGTGTTTTAGCATTATAAAAATCTTTTTTATTAACATAAGCTTCTGCTAACGCAAAATTAGTATTTGCTAAGTGAGGGTGAAATTGGTTGTTTCCTGTTTCGAAGTCTTTAGTATAAATTTCTAATGCTGATTTATAATTATCGATAGCTAAATCAATATTGGCTACTAAATAAAGTGTTGCTAAATTATTGAATATTGAAGCTTTATCTATTAAAGTGTCCTTTTCAAGAAAATCATCATACGTTTTGATAGCTTTTTTTAAATTATCTATCGCTTTACTTGACTCATTATTTTTTTGATATAATCTACCTAACAAAATATAAAGATCCATTTTTTGTTTAATAGTTGATGCTGAATTTAAAGCATACTCATAGTTTTGAATAGATTGTTCTAAATTATTTTCCTGTAAAAACAAACTAGCTATATTTATTTGTTCTTCAAATGAATGTTCCATTACTTAACTATTATTAAAAAAATGATTTTGATTTTTAGAAAGCTCGAAGTATAGTACTTAATTTAAGTCTGGCAGATCTAAATCATGCAGCTCACCCAGCTGTTGCAATATCTCAAATGTTTTTTTTGCTTCGAGTTCATCTACCACACTTATGGCTGCACCAACATGAACCATAACATAATCATTAACTTTTGCTTCAGGTACTAATGTTAAACTTACTTCCTTTATAACACCATCAAACGATACTTTACCCATTCTAAAAGTCTCGTCTAATTCTGCAGTTATTTCAATTAATTTTCCTGGTATCGATAAACACATAGTTTCTATTATTTAGCAGTTTTTGAGCTATTCTTTAACCAAGCATACCATTTATCCATTCCATCTCCTGTGGTAGCAGATACTTCAAAAAACTCTAATTTAGGATTAACTTGCTTGGCGTATTCTTTTAATTTTTCTATATCAAAATTTAAATATGGTAATAAGTCGATTTTATTAATTATACATATATCCGAAGAAAAAAACATGTCGGGATATTTAATAGGTTTATCTTCACCTTCCGTTGTGCTAATAATTACAACTCGTTTAGATTCACCTAAATCAAACATAGAAGGGCAAACTAAATTGCCTACATTTTCAATCATCAAAATCGAGTTATCTTGAATGTCTAATTTTTTTACGGCTTCATAAACCATCTCACTCTCTAAATGACATCCTTTACCTGTGTTAATTTGAATTACAGGTATGTTTAGTGCATCAATTCTATTGGCATCATTTAAAGTTTGTTGATCGCCTTCAATTACAAAAAACGAAACTTCTTGTTTTAAATCTTGAAGTGTCCGTTCTAATAAAGCTGTTTTTCCAGATCCAGGAGAACTTACTAAGTTTAAAGTAAATATATTTTTAGCTTCAAAATAACCTCGATTTCTTGCTGCCATTACATCATTGTGTTGCAATATATCTTGTTCTACTTCTAAAACTGTTTTGTGATGATGACTATGAGTATGCTCGTGACCATGGGAATGTGCTTCATCATGATGGTGGTCATGATTATGATGATGATGTTCATGAACTTTTACTTCTCTTGGATTTTTAATGCTTACACCATTATCTTCACTTCCGCAACCACATGTTCCACACATATTTTCTAAATTTTAATTTTTTCAAAGTTAAAATATATTTTTATGATTCTTTATGAGATTTATCAGGTTATAGCTTTTATGTATTGTGTGTTAACTTTATTATTAAAAAAACTTATAGCACTTAACAGGTTTTGTTGAGCTACTTTACTTAATCCTATTTGTAATTCAAAACTTTCTCCTGTGATTCCTAAAATGAAAGTTTCTGGTTGCTTGTTATAAATATTTTTTGCTAGATATAAAACAGTCTCTGGATCCAATTCATGCGTACTAAAACTATCTGTTGCTTTAGGACTACATGGCAACCATATAAATCCATTATCGAAATGTTTTTTATGAGCATCAATAAAATAAACTACCTTATAGTGTGAAATTAATTCGGCATCTTCAATTTGTAATTGATATCTGTATTCACAATTAAAATTAGCAGGCAGGTTTTCTTTTATTTTATCTATAAATGCCCAACCCAACCCATCATCGGAACGTCCACAATTACCAATTCCAATTATCAATATTTTATCGTAGTTTTTCATCTATAATATTTCCGTATCGATCTATTAGTTGCATCTGCATTGGCATTTGCCCTAAAGCATGTGTAGCACAACTCAAACATGGATCATAAGCTCTAATAGCTACTTCAATTTGGTTCATCATGCCTTCTGTAATTTTAGGTTTCCCATTAAGAACATTGTTTGCAACCCAGCGTACAGCCCTATTCATAGGCTCATTATTGTGAGTTGTTGATACAATTAAATTACAACGAGTTATTCGGTCTTTATCATCTACTTCGTAATGGTGTATTAATGTGCCTCTTGGTGCTTCAATAATACCAATACCTTCACTTCTGCGTTCACCTTTGCGTAATAAATCGTTACTTAAAACATCATCATCTTCTAATAATGCTTTCATCATCTCGGCACAATACAATATTTCAATCAATCTTGCCCAATGGGTATGCATCGTCATATTGTTTATTTTACCATCAGTCATTGCCATAAATTCTTGACGTTCTTTTTCTGCTAATGGAGTTTCGATGCCGTCACATACATTCATTCTTGCTAAAGGACCTACTCTATTCCATCCCTTTTTTTTACCTAAATGTTTCAAATAAGGAAATTTTAAATAGGACCATTTTTCAACGCTTTCATAGAAATAATCGGCATAATCATCATTAGGAATATCATCTAGAGTTATATTTCGCATTGCATCAATGGCTCTTAAATTACCATCGTATAATTCTAAAAAGCCATTTTCCTTTTTTACTAAACCTAAATGTCCTGAAGGATAAGCAGCAAATGTGTTTAAAAAGCTTTTATTTTTTTGATGATATTCTTTGATAAATTCAAGAATCTCAACAGACCAATCTATCATTGTATCTATAGATGGAATATCTTTACCATCTAAAAAATAATTGCGCTCTTTAGCTGTTATTTTTTTGTGAACTCCTCCAGGTGTTGTAGAAATTCCATGAATACGTTTACCTGCTACTAGTTTTATAATTTCCTGTCCAAATTTGCGCATTAATATACCTTTTTTAGCTAAGGCAGGATACTCCATAGCAACTGCAACAACATTCCTTTTTATTGGGTTAGCATCATAACCAAACAATAGATCAGGCGATGCTAAATAGAAAAAATGTAAAGCATGAGATTGAAAAATCTGTCCGAAATGCAATAGCTTACGAATCTTTTGTGCAGGCAACGATAAATCTCTAGGCTCTAATCCTACAATTTGATCTATCGCTTTGGCAGCTGCTAAATGATGACTTACAGGACATATGCCACATAATCGTTGAACCAATACTGGTGCTTCCCAATATGGATGTCCTTGAATAAAACGTTCAAACCCTCTAAACTCTACAATATGAAAGAAAGCATCTTTAACTTTGTTATGCTCATCGAGATGTACGGTTACTTTTCCGTGTCCTTCAACACGTGTTACAGGATCAATAACTAATTTTTGTGTCATTTTATATTTTTTTAATCATACTTAAATTGATCGTGAGTAATAGAAAACTCTTCTCCTAACAAGATACTTTTAACTACTTTCCAAATATGTTGTGCATTTGGCGGGCAACCTGGAATGTAATAGTCTATTTTTACTACTTCATTACATGGATATACATTGTTTAATAGTTTTGGTATGTCTTCATGTCCAGGTACCACATCTGCACCTATTTCTGTAGTTACTCCATTTAGATAAGCTTCTTCTAAGCACTCTTGTAATGGTACAAAGTTTCGCATAGCAGGAATCCCTCCCATAATAGCACATTCACCAAAAGCTACTAGAATGTCACATTTTTTACGAAATTCTTGTAAAACATGTACATTTTCAGAGTTAGCACATCCACCTTCTATAAGTCCTATATGGCATCGTTTGGTAAAATTCTTAATATCTGTTAAAGGAGATTTATTAAACTCTGCAATTTCAATGATGTCTAAAATTTCTGTATCAATATCTAATAAAGACATATGACAACCAAAGCAACCAGCAAGTGAAGTCGTAGCCACTATAAACTTTTCATCATCCTTTTTTTGAAGATTATTGTTTTTTACCTTAGGCAAAATATTTTTACCTAACAAATCGTATTTACGTTCTCCAAAAGGTTGCTCATGAATCATCCCTTTAACTAAAATAGCACCAACAGGACACAAATTCATTGCCCTTAAAGCTTCCGATTCACTTAACTTTTCCTCTTGCTCATAATCGATATGCACTCTTGTTTTTACTCCTCTGTGTACAAAAGAGAAAACATCCTTCTTGTCTTCAGTTTTTACCTCTTCGACACAGCGTTTACATAAAATACAACGATTTGACTCCATAATCATACGCTTGGGAGTAAAATCGACCATTTTATCACTAAAAACATGCGGATAGCGAGTTACGGTAAGTCCCATATCGTAAGCTAAGTTTTGCATATCGCAGTTACCGCTTTTCTCACATGTAGGGCAAAAGTGATTGCCTTCGGCATATAGCATTTCAATAATAGCTTTTCTATTATCTAAAAGTTCTGGAGTATTAACTTCTATTTCCATACCTTCAGCAACTTTTACAGTACAGCCTGTTGTATGCTTACCGTTAAGTTTAACTGTACAAATTCTACAAGTGCCTAATGGATTCAATTCTCTAAAATAACAAAGTGTTGGTATATAAATACCATTCTCTTTGGCTACATCCACAAGGTTCTTTCCTGATTCAGCTTTGATGGTTTTTCCGTCTATTAAGAGATTTACTGCTTTATTCATAATCGGAAGTAATTTCAATAATAATTTTATCGTACTCTTTGGTAGCATTTTCTATATTAAATGCCTTATTAAAATCTGTATTCTCAGATAAACTTCTTTCAAATATTTCTGGAAATTTTAAAATGGCATCATTTAATGAGTTAGACGACATTTGCCCTAATCCACACCTGCTTGTAGTTTTAATAATCTTACTCCATTCTATTATATCGTCTAAATCTTTTTTCTCCGCATGCCCTAAAAGCAGTTTATCAATTTTTTTATTTAGCAAAAAATTACCTGTTCTACATGGTACACAAATACCACAAGACTCTTCAACAAAAAAGTTAGAATAGGATTTTAATATATACATTAGATCTCTTTGATCGTTAAATATCATTACTGAACCACCACAACTTAAATCTTCGCCAGATATATCTCTGTTAAAATCTATTTCAGATAAACATTCACCAGATGGTCCACTAAATTGTATCATTTTAGGATTTTTAGCGCCAGCCAATTTTATGAATTCTTGCATATTCATTCCCCATTCAATCTCAAATACTCCTTTATTATCACAATCTCCCGAAACGCTTAACAGTTTTGTTCCAGGTGTTTTTTTAGTGCCTAATTGTAACCACTTATCTACACCCATTTCGAAAATACGAGGTACTGCACACAATGTTTCTACATTATTAACTATAGTTGGTTTGCCTCTAAATCCTTTTTCTACAGGAAAATATTCTTTTGTGCCTGGCTCTCCTCTTTTGCCTTCCATAGAATGGATTAATGCTGTTTCTTCGCCACATACATAAGCTCCAGCACCAAGATGAATATAAATATCAAAATTAAAAGGTGTTTTTGCTTTAATTTCTTTTCCTAGATATCCATTTTTTCGATAATGATCTAAAAGGGCTTCTATTTTATTAACCAAATACCTGTATTCTGCTCTAAGGTATATTGTACCCTTGCTTGCGCCTACTGCATAAGCAGCAAAAATCATTCCTTCAATTAGTAGTTCAGGGTATTCTTCCATTAATACTCTATCTTTAAAAGTACCTGGTTCTCCCTCATCTGCATTACAAATAATATATTTAACATCCGACTCATTTTGACGACAGAATTGCCATTTTAAGCCTGTTGGAAAAAAAGCACCACCACGTCCTGCTAAATTTGATTTTTTAATATTCTCTATGATTTCTTCTGAATTGTATGTCATTAAATGTAATAAAGCAGAAAAAGTCTTATAGGGTTTAAAAAAAACAGTTTTATCGTTACTTGGTGTATAATGAATAGTGCTTTTTGGTGTATCACAAATTTCTGAAGGTTTCTTACCTTCCTTTAATTGTAGAATAATGTTTGCAACCTTTTCTGGAGTTAAATTTGTAAACGGCTGAAAATTAATTAAACATGCTGGTTCTTGATCGCTTAACCCTATACAAGGAGTTTTAAATAATCCAAACATTCTATCATCTGAAACATGGCCAACTTTAACTCCTGTGGCTTTCTCAAATGCTCGTTGAATATTTTCCCTTCCTGAAAATTGTGAAACAATACAATCATTAAGATAGATGGTGTACTTGCCACAGTCGTTTCGATGAAAAAAATGATAAAAAGTTACCACTCCTTCCAGTTCCATTCTTGACATATTAAATTCCTGAGCTACTTTAGAAATATCATCACGGCTAAAAAACCTTTTTTTTCGCTGAATTCCCCAAAGAACTGACATTAATTTACTACGATTAATCTTGTTTTTTATTTGCATGACATTACTCTTTAGAACTTATGTAATAAATGTAACATATAGCCAAAATTTAAAACATGACAATTGTCAATAAATAGCGATTTAATAATTACTCAAATAAGAGAGATTATAAGTAATAAAACAACATTAAATAAAAAGAAAAAATAAGAAATCTATACAGTTTAATCCAATGCATTAAGATACTTCTAATGCTTTAACTTTCAGTTCTTTTCCTTGAAGAATACTTTTAAAAAAACTACTGCAACTCGGGCAAGAATCATATACATTCTCTATTTCAAAAACAGTATCACAATCTACACACTTTGCTTTAGCTTTTATGATGTCAATTTTTTTTATAGCTTTTTCTAAAACTGTGTCTTTTACTGCAGATGACCAAACAAAGTCTAGCGATTCAAACTCAATTCCAGCCAACGTTCCTATTTCGAGTTCAATCAATTCAACTTCTTTTGCCTTTGCTTTTGCTGTTTCAGCTTCAGCAATTTTTACTATCCCTAAAGCTACCGACAATTCATGCATTTTTAATCAATAAATTAAATTAACTTATAAAAGTAGTGGTTTTGCATAAATTAAAGCATGATAAAAATCATGTTTTTTTTTTTCATGTTTTTCTAATTTTAGTACCTACATATTCATGTAATAATAAAACAATTCTTTATTAATTTAATTTCAGTCATGGCTACAAAAAAACAAGTAAAAGAAACTTATTATGAAAGCATAATAAGACAAGGTTACAGTCGTAGAGATTTTATGAAATTTGCAACTTATATAGCAGCTTATATGGGGTTAGAAACTTCTATGATTGGGCAGGTTGCAAAATCATTAGAAACAACTTATCGTCTGCCAGTTATATGGGAACATTATCAAGAATGCACTTGTTGTAGCGAATCCTTTATACGTTCGGATCATCCAATTGTTGCCGATATTATTTTGGATAAAATTTCTTTAGATTATTCATTAACACTAATGGCTGCTTCTGGGCATCAAGCTGAAGCTGCTAAACAAGCAACAATGGAAAAATACAAAGGAGAATATATCCTTTGTGTTGAAGGATCAGTTCCTTTAGGTGATGATGGTAATTATTGCTGTATAGCTGGAAGATCGGCTAAAGAATTGTTACTTGAAGCTGCCGAAGGTGCTAAAGCTATAATTGCTTGGGGCAGTTGTGCTTCAAATGGTTGTGTACAGGCAGCTTCTCCAAATCCTACTGATGCAACTCCAATTCATAAAATCATTAAAAACAAACCAATTATTAGAGTCCCAGGTTGCCCTCCTATAGGAGAAGTGATGGCTGGTATTATAGTTCATGTCGTAGCATTTGGTAGATTGCCAGAGTTAGACCGATTAGGACGACCTAAAGCTTTTTATTCTAAACGAGTACATGATAGCTGTTACAGACGTCCATATTATGATGCTGGGTTATTTGCCGAAACTTTTGATGATCAAAACTCTAAAGATGGGTATTGCTTATACAAAGTAGGCTGTAGAGGACCAATGACATATAATTCATGTGGTACCATAAAATGGAATAATGGCGTAAGCTACCCTATTCAATCTGGTCATGGATGTATTGGTTGTAGTGAAGATAATTTCTGGGATAATGGCCCTTTCTACGAAAGATTAACTAACCTTCCTGGTTTCGGAATTGAAAGCACAGCAGATACTGTTGGTAAAGTTGCTGCAGGAGTACTTGCAGGAGGTTTAGCAGCACATGCAATTGCTGCAAATGTTTCAAAAAGAAAGGAATTGTCCAGCAGAACTACAAGAGGTAAAGAAAACGAACAAAAATTAGATTCTTAACATAAATATCATGGCAAACAGAATAGTAGTTGACCCAATTACAAGAATAGAAGGTCATTTAAGAATAGAAGTAGAAGTAAAAGACGGCAAGATAACCGACGCTTATAGTTCAAGCCCTATGGTTCGTGGTCTTGAAAATATTGTAAAAGGAAGAGACCCAAGAGATGTTTGGGCATTTGTACAACGTGCCTGTGGTGTTTGTACTACAGTTCATGCATTAGCATCTGTAAGATCTGTTGAAGATTCTTTAGGAATAGCAATTCCACCAAATGCCGAAATGGTTCGTAACATTATGGAAGGTGCACTTTACATGCATGATCATACTGTACATTTTTATCACCTTCATGCGTTAGATTGGGTTGATGTTGTAAATGCATTACAAGCAGATCCAAAAAAAACATCAGAACTTGCTCAAAGTATTTCTAATTGGCCTAAAAGTTCACCAGGATATTTTTCGGATATTAAAAAGAGAATTACAAAATTTGTAGAGAGTGGCCAACTAGGCATTTTTGCAAATGGATATTGGGGTCACCCACAAATGAAATTACCTGCAGAAGTTAATTTAATGGCAGTAGCCCATTACCTAGAAGCTTTAGAATGGCAAAAAGAAATTGTAAAAGTACATACCATTTTTGGTGGTAAAAATCCACATCCTAATTATTTGGTTGGTGGTATGGCTTGTGCGATTAATACTGAAAGCCCAGGAGGCTTAAATGCTGAACGCTTAGCTTATGTTGGTAAATTATTAAAAGAAGGTAAACAATTTATAGAACAAGTTTACATTCCTGATTTATTAGCTATAGCATCATTTTATAAAGATTGGGGAGCTATAGGTAAAGGATTTGGAAATTATATGGCTTATGGTGATTTTCCAACAAATGGATATGCCGATATTTCTAATTTCAAATTCCCACAAGGTGTAATTTTAGATAGAGATCTTTCTAAAGTTCATGATGTAAATCATAGAAATGGAGATATAGAAGAGTTTGTAAATAATTCATGGTACGATAATTATGCTGAAGGAAAAGATAAAGGAAAACATCCTTGGGATGGGGAAACAAATATTAAATATTCTGGTCCTAAACCTCCATATAAACAATTAGATGTAAATCAAAAATACAGCTTTATAAAAACCCCTCGCTGGAGAGGTAAACCAATGGAAGTTGGTCCACTTGCTAGATTGTTAGTGGGTTATGGAAGAGGCAATAAAGAAATTCAAGATGCTGTAAATGGTGCATTAGGACATTTAAATGTACCTGTTGATGCGTTATTCTCTACTTTAGGAAGAACTGCTGCAAGAGGAATTGAAACTCAATTAGTTGCAAATTGGACTATGGAATTTTATGACACCTTAATGAATAATATTAAAAATGGTGATTCTAGAATGGCAAACATGGAAAAATGGGAGCCAAAAACATGGGAAAATGAATCTAAAGGGGTAGGTTTTTCTGAAGCTCCAAGAGGTGCATTAGCACATTGGATTAGAATTAAAGATCAAAAAACAGAGAATTATCAAATGGTAGTACCATCTACTTGGAATGCTTCTCCGCGTGATCCAAATGGACAAATGTCTGCTTACGAATCAACGTTAATAGGCACACCTGTTGCCGACCCAGAATTGCCTCTTGAAATTATTAGAACCATTCACTCATTTGATCCTTGTATAGCATGTGCTGTACATTTATACGACGAGCATGGAAAACATATTTCACAAGTACAAAATATTTCGAGTTGTGATATTTAGGTAAATTATAAAGATGAACAGATGAAAACTAGAAATTTTAAACGCGTTTATGTTTGGGAATTGCCTGTGAGAATTTTTCATTGGTTAAATGCTTTATGCATTACTGTTTTAGCTATAACTGGATTTATAATTGCGGATCCGCCAGCCATTTTATCTAATGCTGAAGCAAGTGAAATATATTGGTTTGGCACTGTACGCTTTATTCACTTCACTGCCGCGTATATCTTCTTTTTTAATCTGATTTTGAGAATTTATTGGTCCTTTGTAGGTAATCAATTTTCAAGTTGGAAAGCTTTTTGGCCTTTTAATAAAAAAATGTGGCACAATATGAAGCATGTATTTAAAATTGATATTTTACTACAAAATGAAAAAGTCAATGATATTAAAAATATAAGTATTGGGCATAATAGTGTAGCTGCTATTTCATATGTAGCACTATTTATACTTGCCATAATACAAATTTTTACTGGCTTTGGATTATATGCTGCAACTTCGGGTTGGTGGTTACCTAAATTATTCGATTGGGTTGTTCCATTTTTAGGTGGCGATTTTGCTGCTAGAACAATTCATCATATCTCTACTTGGATATTTATTTTCTTCACATTAATTCATGTTTACTTAGTGTTTTATCATGATTGGTTAGAAGGAAGAGGTGAAGTTTCATCTATGTTTGGAGGTTATAAATTTGTTTGTGAAGAACGACTAGAAGAAGATAAAGTTGATGCTGATACAGAATCAGTAGAAAATGATAAATAAGAAAAATTAGATTGCCTCAAAAGCAGTAAAAACTATTTTTTAATAGTTTAAAAGACATAATAATACTTTTGAGGCAATCCTTTTTAAAAAAAATGCAAATGAAGGATTATAAAAGAGCACCAGTTGCTATAAGTAGTGATGCCTTATTTTTTGAAAAAGATAAATCTAATAGTTTTTTAATCTTAGGAGTAGGTAACTACTTAATGGGAGATGAAGGTGTTGGAGTACACCTTATACAAGAAATGGCAAAAATAGACCTCCCTGAATATGTAGATATTTTAGATGGTGGTACTGGTGGTTTTTTGCTATTAAGCTGTTTTGAAGCCTATAAAACTGTCATCTTTGTTGATGCTACAATGGATGGAAAAGGTGAAGGAACTATTTCTTTAATTCGTCCAAAATTTGCTTCAGATTTTCCTTCAGCTTTAAGTGTGCATGATGTTGGGCTTAAAGATATGATTGAAGCTGTTTATTTAATGGAGTCGAAACCTGATATTCATTTATTTACAATTTCGATTAAAGAAATGACTCCTATGACAGTAGAATTAAATTCAAATGTTAAAAACGCTATTCCTGACACTATTCAACAAATCTTAAAATTGATTGAAAAATTACACGTTGAAGTTTCTTGAAAAATTTTAAATTAATTTCTCCTCTTTTTGTATTTTAAGATTTTATGCTCAAAACTTATAAAATAGTAATTACTGGACAAGTACAAGGCGTAGGGTTTCGTCCTTTTGTTTATGTTTTAGCAGAACAATTTAATTTAAAAGGCACTGTCTCAAATAATGAAGAAGGTGTTATTATTTACGTTTCAGGCTCAAAAAATAACATTCTTTCTTTTTATAATTCTTTAATTGATAATCCTCCTAAAGTTTCTAAAATAAACAATCATTCTTTACAAGAAATTGAAGTGAAAAGATTTGATGATTTTCAAATAATTCCTTCACAAAAAAATAGTAAACTTAATTTACAACTTACACCTGACTTTGCCATTTGTGAGGACTGTAAAGATGACATTTCAGATTCAAAAAACAGACGTTACCTCTACCCTTTTACTACCTGTGTAAATTGTGGTCCACGATGGGCAATTACAAACACTTTCCCTTTTGAACGTAATCACACAAGCATAAACGAATTTGAGATGTGTGAAGATTGTAAAAACGAATATACAAATCCTACCAATCGCCGTTTTCATTCCCAAACAAACTCCTGCTCTACATGTGGTATAAGTATTATATTAAATGATACTAAAGGCATCCTATTAAAAATACCAAAAGCTGATATTTTTAAAACAATTGCAACATTGTTAAAAGACGGAAAAATTATAGCCATTAAAAATACAAGTGGTTATTTATTGTGCTGTGATGCAAGTAATAAATTGGTAGTACAAAAGTTAAGATCTAAAAAAAATAGACCTCATAAACCTTTTGCAATTTTATATCCTTCTTTAAAACTTTTAAAAAAGCATCTTGATGTAAATACTAATCAACAAAAAGCTCTAACATCAACCGAAAGACCTATAGTAATTATCTCTAAAACAAATTTTAAAGGCAATTTAGATTTAGAAGATTTAGCTCCAAATTTAAATCAACTTGGAGTGATGTTACCTTATTCAGGAATTTTACAATTATTGGCTGCAGAATTAACAATACCAATAGTTGCTACTAGTGGTAATTTGCATGGCTCACCAATTATTAGTAACAATGAAGAATCTGAAGATGTGTTACAACATATAGCCGATTATTTTTTGCATCACAATTTAAAAATTATCAATCCTCAAGATGATTCTGTAGTTAAGTTTAGCACAACATTTAATCACGAAGTTTTATTTAGACGTTCTAGAGGTTATGCACCGAATTATTTTGGTGTAAATCTTCCAAATAATAATAAAATAATGGCAATGGGAAGCCATTTAAAAAGCACTATTGCGTATTTGCCAAACGATTATTTATATATAAGTCAATATTTAGGAAATCTAGATAATTACGATGTATATAATCGTTTTACACAAACATCTAAAAAGTTTATCAACCTCTTTGAACAAAAACCTGATGTCTTATTAGTTGATAAACATCCAACGTATCAAAGCACATTATTCGGCATAGAACTATCTAAAAAATGGCAAACAAGATTGTATAAAATTCAGCATCATAAAGCACATTTTACTTCCGTTTTAGGTGAACATAACCTTTTTAATACTGGTGACTCAATATTGGGAGTAATTTGGGATGGAACAGGTTATGGTGATGATGACAATATTTGGGGAGGTGAATTTTTTAATTACCAATCAAAAAAAATAGAGCGAATTTCACACTTTGAATATTTTGACTGGCTAGCTGGAGATAAAATGGCAAAAGAACCAAAACTCTCATTATTATCATTAGCTAATGATAATATGCAATCCGTTTTAAAAGATAAATTTTCAAAAGAAGAAATATCTATTTATCAATCATTAAAAAAACAAAACAGATTAAAGACTTCATCAGTTGGGAGACTATTTGATGCTGTTGCATCAATATTAAATATTTGCGATATTAATACTTATGAAGGCGAAGCAGCTATATTACTTGAAAACAGAATAATAAACTATAGTTTAGATAATTGCAAGTCATATTGTACAATTATAGATGACAATAAAATCCCAACTAAACAACTATTAAAAAACCTCTATCTAGACTTTAAAAGAGGTGCTTCTAAAGAAGATGTTATTACAAGTTTTCTATATACTTTAGCTTCAATTATTTTTCAAATAGCAAACCATAACAATTTAAAAAGAATAGCTTTAAGTGGTGGAGTTTTTCAAAACACAGTATTGATCGATATGCTTAAAGAGATGGCACAAAGCGAGTATAAATTGTATTTTAACCGTAACTTAGCTCCTAACGATGAAAACATTTCTTACGGTCAAATTATGTATTATTTAAATTGCACAAAAGATTAAAATTTTAAATGAAATATTTAAGTGAATATCGAAATTTAGAAGCTACAAAAAGCTATTTAAAGCTCATTGAAAATACCATTACTAAACCATGGAAAATCATGGAAATTTGTGGTGGTCAAACTCATGGCTTAGTAAAAAATGGCCTTTTAGATTTATTGCCAGATAAAGTACAAATGATTCACGGACCAGGTTGCCCTGTTTGTGTAACTCCATTAAACTTAATTGATAAAGCTATTGAGTTATTAGAAAACGGTGTAATTGTCTGTTCGTTTGGTGATATGATACGAGTTCCTGGAAGTAAGAAAAGTTTATTAGAAGCTAAAGCTAATGGTGGCGATTTACGAATTTTATATTCACCTCTTGAAGCTGTAAATATTGCAAAAAACAATCCAGACAAAGAAGTAGTTTTCTTTGCTGTTGGCTTTGAAACCACTGCTCCTGCTAATGCATTATCAGTTTTACACGCTCAAAAAGAAAGCGTGAAAAATTATTCAATATTAGTCTCACACGTGCTTGTTCCACCAGCAATGGAAGCTATTTTAGATGATGAATTTTGTAATATAAATGCATTTTTAGGCGCTGGACATGTTTGTGCAATTATGGGTTTTAAAGACTATTATCCTTTAGCCGAAAAATATAAAATACCAATAATTATTACAGGTTTTGAACCACTGGATTTAGTACAAGGAATTTACATGGCAGTAAATCAATTGGAAAAAGGGATTTACACAGTCGAAAATCAATATGCAAGAGTTGTAAAAGAAGAAGGTAATTTAGCCGCAATAAATGTTATTCAAACTATTTTTGAAATTGGTAATAGAGAATGGCGAGGTATTGGTGAAATACCAAATAGTGGATATCGATTAAAAAAAGAATATCAAGAATTTGATGCCGAATTAAAATTTGGAATAAGCAATATAAAGGTACCCGAAAATTCTGAATGTATTGCTGGTGAGATTTTAAAAGGCATAAAAAAACCTCATCAATGTAGTCAGTTTGGTAAAGCTTGTACACCACAAAATCCACTAGGAGCTCCAATGGTTTCATCAGAAGGTGCTTGTGCAGCATATTATCATTTTTCAACAATTTAACTTCATAACACATGGATGCAAAAAAATTAGGATTCGATACTATAAATTTAGGTCATGGAAGTGGTGGAATAATGACTAGAGATTTATTAGATAAGATAATATTTAAAACTTTTAGTAATCCTTACCTAAATCAAAAACATGATGGTTCCATTGTTAAATTTAATAATGAAATAGCCATTTCTACAGATAGTTTTGTAATCTCTCCTATTTTCTTTAAAGGAGGAAACATTGGTGAATTAGCAGTTAATGGAACTGTAAATGATGTTGCTATGTGTGGCGCAATTCCTAAATATTTGTCTTTAGCTTTTATAGTTGAAGAAGGGTTGCAAATTGATGAGTTTATTAAAATTGTTAAGTCGATTAAAGATGCTGCTGATAAAAGTGGTGTACAAATTATAACTGGAGATACTAAAGTTGTAGAACGTGGAAAAGGTGATAAAATTTTTATAAATACAACAGGTTTTGGCGAAGTACACCCTAATGCTAATATTTCGACCGATAATATTAAAGTAGGTGATAAAATAATTGTTAACGGGTTTATAGCTCAGCATGGTATGGCTATTATGTCTCAACGTGAAGGTTTAGAATTTGAATCTACAATAGAAAGTGACACTACTAATGTAAATTATTTAGTAAATGATTTATTAAACGAATTTGGAGATAAAATACATTTGTTTAGAGATCCAACTAGAGGTGGTTTAGCAAGTGTGTTATCTGAAATAGCGACCGACATAAATAAAGGTATTGTAATTAACGAAAATAAAATTCCACTTGAAAAGCAAGTAGCTGCAGCTTGCGAAATTTTAGGATTAGATCCACTTTATGTTGCAAATGAAGGTGTTTTCATTACTATTGTTGAGTCAGATATTGCAGATGCAGTTATTGAATTGATGAAAAATGATAAAAAAGGGATAAATACAGTTTGCATAGGTGAAATAACAAATGTACACCATAATAAAGTTGTTATGAATAGCTCTATTGGAGGAAAGCGGATTGTAACTCCATTAATTGGCGAACAACTTCCTAGAATTTGTTAATTATTAAACATCCAATAAAAACCAATAATTATTGCAAAAAGTCCACCAGCTAAACGAATGCCTTTAAAAAATACTTCATTATGACCGTTTTTTACCTTAGATGAAATTTGACCCATTACAAAAGCAAAAGTAGTCATAGCAATAACTATTCCCATTGCAAAACCAATAACATACAGCATAGAATCCATTTGTGTATCAAAACTCAAAACAGGTATAAATAATAAGAAATGAGCAATTCCAGCTAAGCCATGTAAAAATCCAATGGAGAGTGATGCAAAATTGCTTTGTTTTAAAGTTTTACTATGAGTGTGATGATGCGTTTTTTCATGAATATGTTCATGCTTATGAGCATGTATTATAGGAGCATTTTCAATATGAACATGTAAATGTTTATGTTTCTTATCTACTTTAAAAATTTTATAGAAAGCCCAAACACCAATACCAATTAACACAAAACCAACTAATTGTTCACTATAATTAGATATTTTATCTACAGGAATATACTCCTTGAAAATTGTAAATAAAACCCCTATTAATACCATGCCAATTAAATGCCCAATTCCCCAAAATAATCCTATTTTCCATGCTTTATTTTTAGTTTCAATAGCAAAAGGCATAACTGCTGCTAAATGATCTGGACCAGTAATAACATGTAAAATTGAAGCTATTAAACCAGCAATTAAAGGGAAGGTAATATTCATAAATTTTTACAATTTACTATTGTAATATTTAGTAATAAAAGTACAACAATTATACTAAGAATAAATTTTAATATTCGTGTTTTACAAAACCTAAATGATTTATAAATAAAAAACCCAAACATCAGTTTGGGTTTTTTATTTATTTAAGTAAGAGTTTCTGTTTTTCCTTTTTCATAGCAGTTTTTACAACTTCAAATAGTTTCGTTTTAAGCTTTCTATAATCTTTTAAATATTTGCTTATTATAATAATAAGCTCTCTATGCTTATCTTTATATGCCTCTTCTTTTTGAGGCTCATCTATTCCATCAACCATTACTTGAAGCTTATTTTCATGTACTATTATTTTTTTAATAAGTGATTTATTTTTCTTTTGTAATTTTTTTAAATTCTCAATAATTATTTTGCTTTTTGGAAAATTTTCTGGATCTATTAATTGAAGCGTATGATCCTTTATTAAATCTTCAAAAAAATGTTGTTCATCTTTAATGAATCTTAATTCTGAAATCCAATTTCTAGATGCTTGGTGCATATCTTCTGCATTAAGCCATTCAACATATTTGGCACTTACTTTTTTTGTTTTCATTACTTGTGTTTTTTAAATTGAAAAAAGCAGAAAGTGCATAAAAAAACACTTTCTGCCTCATAAAAATACTAAGCAATTTCAATGATTTTTTTTGATTTTTCAATTACAACTTCTTCTTTTTTTAAGAGATTAATAATTAAAATTCCATCTTTGTAATTCGCTCTAATTTTTTGATTTAAGTCTACTGATTCTGGCAAAACTAAAGATCTTTTAAAAGAATTGTAACTAAATTCTTTACACATGTAATCTTCATCTTCTTCTATTTCCTTAGTGCTTTTTTCTCCTTCAACATGAAGTACATTTTCTTCTATTGAAACTTCAAAATCTTTTTTAGAAAATCCAGGAGCTGCAAATTCGATAGCAAAGTCATTCTTGTGCTCTTTTACATTTAAAGCAGGCATAAGACTGTCTTCTTCAAAAAAATCATCATTAAAATCTACATCGAAATTTAATAAGTTTCGTAAAGATCTATTACTCCAAGGTAAAAGTCTATTGTCATTCCATGGAGTTAATAGTCGGTTTGGGTTCCTACGTTTGATAAGTGTTGTCATAACTTTAATATTTATAGATTAATTTTATTAATAACACTAAATTAACTTTGAAAACAATATTCTGCAATGATATATATCAATATGATAAAGTAAAAGAAATTTTAATCCAGTAACTGTGCCAGCTACACCTAAAAAATGAATGTTTGCAAAATCTGCCATAACTTAAAGTTTTAGTTACCACAGAGTAATTTTATTTCGTTAAGAATTTTTTCTTTCCTCATTACCGAAATTCCTAGATGATCTAAATAAAAAGAATCTCCAACAAGTTCTCTACACAACACAATATCTCTACTTAATAAAAATTGCTTTTCTCTACTGGTAAGTAACATTGATACTGTAATAGGATATAATCCTAATCGGTCTATTCTATCTTTTAGCCCATTATCTTTTGGATAATCCCAACTTAAGAGATACAAGTCACAGCATTTTCCATATTGTAAAGCTTCTTTGGTAAACCTTGTATTAGTAACCACCCAACCTTCTGTAAGTGATGTGTGCTTTTTGGAGTTTAAATCCCAATGTGCTTTAATATCTTGGTAACGTGAGTTTATATATAGCGGAACTTTTACATTACAGTTAAATCCTTGTTTACCATGAAACTTACATTCTATAATTGTAGATGTGCTATTTTTATGTGCTAAAACATCTATTTCGTGTGTAACACATTGTCCATGTAAAACTTTTCCAACTTCGGTATTATATCCTGAATATTTTAGAATGGAACTTATAAATTTTTCAAACGGAAAACCTGTTGGTCCTAATTCGTAAATTGATTTTTTGAGTTTATATTTTGAAGCCAGATGGCTTTTCTCTTTTTTTAATAATGCAAATGCTCTATTATAAATTTCTTTTGTAGAAATGCCTTGGTATAATTCGTCTCTAACTTTATCTATTATTTGCTTAATAACCCTATTATTTGCTCCTGTCCGCTTAAGTGATGTACGAAGTTTATCTATTGAAAATTTCACCTCATTTCCTGATGCTTTAATTATATCTAGTTCATTCTCTTTCATATTAAAACAAAAAATAGCAAAATCATTGATTAGCAGTAACCTTAAAAAAATCTCTTACTAAGGCTTTTACTTGATTATTCGTCATACTATCTACTTTTACTAGACCTCTTACTTTATCACTTATACTTTTATAATGTAGCTGTAATTCTTTTCTAAACTTTTCATTAGCCTCGGCAGGACCAAATATTACAATAGCATCAGCATGATCTATTTGTGAAGCAATTTGTTTGAAATAGACCCTTAACTGATGTTTTTCGCGTTCTAAATATTTACTGTCTTGAACTACATCTTGAGGACCTCCTTTAAATCTTGTGCCAGAGCCTCCTCCAATACGAAAATTTTCTACATTAGAATTGATAGTAATAAACTCTTCTTTTCCATTTTCTATATTGACAATATGTGCTTTTTCTTTGTCTAACCAAATTCCTATATTTTTCATTTTTTCGTTATTTTAATTTCTTAAATCGTGCATTACTAACATTGGGATTTTAGATTGACTTCCAAGATCCTTTACTAAAGGCTGTGATAAAATACTTCCAAAAAAAGCATGCTTTTTATTTATAAAGGCTACCATATCGCTTTCTCTACTTTCTACAAAACAGTTAATTGCAACTGGCACTGACATATAACTCATTACATGAAATGAATAATCAAGCCCTTCAAAATATTCTACTAATAAATTTTTGTTATTGATTTGCTTTTTATTTAATTCATCTTCTTCTAACACATGTAAAATTCTAATAGACGCATCACATCTTCTAGCTATATCAATTAAATAATTAAGCTCTCGCCTTTTAAAATGTGTTTTATAACCTGTTGGAAAAACAATTTCTTCAGGTCTAACACGCTCTGCTTTTAACGGCACAACCAATACTGGACAATTACGTACTTTTTCCATAACATTTATGGCATTACTACCATACATTACACTTTTAGAATTTGTTTCGCCTCTAGTACCCATAATTACTATTTCTATATCTTTTTCTTCTACTGCATTTTTTATTGCCTCTAGTGGATTATTAAATACTGAAATAGTATTGAAACTATGTTTTGGGCTTCCATCATCACTAAACATTAACATATCTAAAACCTTCGCTAAACCTTTTTCAGATTTTAATTTAGCTGCTTCATATTTGCTTTCACCTGGTTCGGGAACCATTAAACTATCAATAAAATATCCTTTAGAATTAAAAGCATTTAAAATGTAAAAAGCACAGACTTCATTTTTGTATAATTCTAAAGCATATCTTATAGCATGCCATGCGTTTTTTGAAAAATCTGTAGGCAATAATATCTTCCTTTTCATTTTTCTAGATTTAGTAATTAGTATTTTAAATGTATATGAGAAAAGAGATTTTTGCAATGATATCCATCAGTTTAAATCTGGAATTATCATGAATGGAACAATAGGATGAAACCCAACTTTTTTAATAATAGGTTCCTTAATTATATTTTCTACAAAGCTGTGTTTATAATTTACCATTACAAGCATATTTACTTCCAATTCATCAATAAAAGTACATATTGATTTTGTTTTATTAGTAAAGTCTGGTACCCAATGGAAGGTATGCTCGAATTTTTTTAAATACTGCTTAAGAGCACTTAAATTATTCTCTTGTATATCGTCTAAATCATCTTCAACATTAATATGAACCACTCTAATTATAGAATTATAAAGCGATGCTAAATCTTTAATTGGTTTTAATTCTATATTACTGAAAAATCGTTTAAAATCGGTTGGAAAAGCAATTTGATTAGGTATAACAAAATCAAAATTTTCAGGAATGACCAAAATTGGACAAAAATTCATTTTTTTAATTATAGTATTTGTATTACTTCCAAATAAAAACTCTTTTGCTCCTGTAGCACCTTTTGTTCCCATAACAAGTAGGTCTATATTATAATCTATAACGCTTTTTGTAATGGCACTTAATAAATTTTTTGATGACCAAATTGTTTGAAAATGAAATTTAGAGTTAATACTTGTCGACTCTAATTTTTCTTGTAACTCTTTTAAATTTTTATTTGAATCTTCTTTTATTGTTTCTAGCAATCTACCTGTTAAATTAGATAATACTGGAACTTGCATCTCTATTGTATTTAAAATATAGAACCTACACTTTTCATTTTTAAATAACTCTAAAGCATAATGAATAGCATTTAAAGCATTGTCGGAAAAATCGGTTGGTAATAATATGTTTTTTTGCATCTTTTGAGTCCTAAAGATTATATGCTAAAATTAAAATTGATTAAGACTTCTAACAATGATATTCATCAGTGTTAGAAAAGAGATATTACTTATTATAACTATCTTTTTGATGGAATAACCAAAAAAGGCACGTTTAAATGAAAGCCTATTTGATTTATAAGCGGTTTGAAAAACAGATTTTCGAAAAATGAATGTTTATTATTAATCATAACCAATAAATTAATAAATAATTTTAATTGAAAATTAGTTATCGCAACTGAAACATTTTGATCTTCAACACTATGAAATATATGTGCGACTTTAGCAAAATAGGATTCTAATTTTTGTCTGTTCTGTTCTTGTTGTTCAGACAAGTCACGTCCATAAGACACATTTAAAACATTCACTCTTGAGTGATGAGAAGATGCAATATCTAAAATTGGCTGTATTTGATCGTTTTGAAAATCAACTTCATAATCTGATGGAAATAAAACTTCCTGAGGTGTTTCAAAATCAAAATTATCTGGAATAGCTAATATTGGACATTTTACATTTTTAATTACTTGTACCGTGTTCGATCCTATTAAAATTTCCTTTGCTCCTGTAGCACCTTTAGTTCCCATTACCACAAAATCTATATTTTTATCTTCTACAATCTCTTTAATTTCAGGTATTAGCGTATTAAAAGCAGCAATACATTTAAAATTATGATTAGAGTTACTAAACTCATTGTTTATTCTATCCTCAATATCTTTTAAGCCTTTTAAAGCATTATTTCTAATGGCATCTGCCATTCCAAATTGCGCAGGACTTCCTAGTACATACTCTACATGATAAATTATGGGAGTATATGCATTTAGCAAATAAAATTTACATGCCTCGTCTTTAAATAATTGCAGAGCATATTTTATAGCATTCCAAGAGTTAGCAGAAAAATCGGTAGGTAAAAGTATTTTTTTCATGACACAAAAGTTTATGTTATGTTTACTCTAGTTATATTAATCTCTTCTTGTGTTTTGTAAAGCTAATAATGGTATTTGAATATTTAAGCTTAATATATCGATTGCCGATTGAAACAATATATTTTCTAAATATGAGTGTCTTGTATTTACCATAACGAGCATATCAATATTATTATCTTTAATGTAATTGTTAATGGCTTCTATAAAGTTTTTGTTATTAACTATATTAAAACTAGCATCATTATTACAGAGTGCATCTTTTATAAATTGCATATTATCTTCTTGCCTCATTGATAATTTATCACAATTGGTAACATAAAGCATATCTATTTTTGCTCTAAAAGGAATTGCCATCTCACACAGTAGTTTCAAGTCTCTTCTTTTATAAGGTATGAGATAATTAGTAGGAAATAATATGTGTTTTGGTTGTGCATATTTAAAATTTTCCGGTATTGACAATACAGGACATTGCACATATTTTAGCACTTGCAATGTATGACTGCCAAAAGTTAATTTTTTATCATTGGTTTCTCCTCTAGTTCCCATTACAATAATATCAATATTTTTTCCATCAACAATTATGTCGGCTTCATCAACTAATGAATTGTAAGCCGAAATTATATTATAGTTATGTCTTGGATTTGGTGATATTTCTTTAACTATTTTAAGAATATCTTCTAAGTTCTTTTGAGATTTTTTACTTACTACACGTAAAACAGCTTCAAAAGTATCACGAGTTGACAATGCTTTATCATTATAAACTTCATCTTCATAAGCATGCATAAAATAAAACTCGCTTCTTTCATATTTAAAAAGTTCTAAAGCATATTTTATGGCATTCATTGCATTTTCTGAAAAATCGGTAGGAATTAATATTTGTCTCATTATTATCTTATTTAATCTCAATGCACAAAATTAATTTGAAAATAAAAAATAACCAATGATAAATATCAGATTGACTTATTATAATATCTAAATTTTATTTAGTCTTGTAAAGATTAATAAAAACAAAAACGGTGAAGTTTAAACTTCACCGTTTTCTCGGAGATATTATAGTTATCATTTAACTTTTACTAATTATTTATAAAGCCCTATTTCTAAAGAATCATTAATGCTAAAAACAGTTAAATAACATCTTTAAGCTCTCCTTTAATTTTAACCAATTACAAACATAAATCCATACTTCCCTCCAGTTATATAAATCTATATTTAGAATTTTTAATATATAAGTTAAACTTACAAATCAATATTTTTAAAGCAAATGATATATATCAGTTTGCAAAAAATAACAAATTAATAAAGAAGAATTCCGTATCCCATATTTAGCAGGAATAGCCCTAAAAAGAAAAGTAACATGTAGATTAGCTGGACAAATTTAATATTAATAACGTCCAACCATATTATTGTGCGTTTTGGAAATATAAATAAAGACAATCCTTTAAAAAGTGCAATCCAACCAATTAGAGTGATAATTAACTTCCAGTTTGTCTCCCAAATATTATGAAATAAAATATTGAGTAATCCTACAATAATGGCAATAAAAGATGCTATTATAAGAAATTTTTCATCTTTTAAATCTTCAAATATTTGCTTTATTCTTTTTGGATTAAAGCTTAAAACCACAAAGAAAATGATAAGATACCATCCCCAAAATCTTGCTAAAAAAATTGAAACATCCATAAGGTTAAATTTTATTCATGAAGTACCAAAAATGGAATATCTGTATGATAGCCTATTTCGGTAACTGTTGGACTAAATAATATTTTTTGAAAATAATTCAAATTCTTAGCTACCATAGTAATAATATTAATATCACGGCTTTCGACAAAACACTGGATAGCTTCTTCAATGTTTGTATTGGTTAGGAAATGAGAACTATGCTCACAACTGCCAAAATAATCTTCTAAATACTCTTTATTTTTAAGTTGCTCCTCATTTAATACAGCATGTCGTTTATTGATATGAAGTATTCTAATGGTAGAGTTATGCATTTCAATAATTTCGGAAAGAGGCATTAAGGTCTCTGCTGAATAAAACAATGTATAATCTGTTGGAAAGGCTATCTCTTTTGGGTTTTCATATTCTGCATTTTCTGGCACTACTAAAGTTGTACATTTCACTTTTGTTATTACGTCTCCAGTATTACTTCCTATAATAATTTGTTTTAATCCAGATGCACCTTTAGTCCCCATCACTATCAAATCTATTTTTTTTTCATCAATATGTTTTCTAACAGAATCGATAAAGAAATTATAATCGGTAAGTGTGTAAAATTTATGTTTAGTATTAGGTGGCAAAAGTTCTATGCGATTTAAAACATCTCGTAACTTCTTTTTTGAAGGAATTGTAAAAGCTTCTGCAACAGCGTCCTGAGTTGGAATATAAATAGTTTCTGCTCCAACTAAATTAGCCAATGAATTAACATGTAAAATATAAAAGTTACATGTTGTTGTTTTAAAAAAGTTAAGTGCATACTTAATTGCATTCCAAGAATTTTCTGAAAAATCTGTTGGTATTAATATATTTTTCATGACTTTATTTCTTATATAACAAATTTATGAGAACAGTAAACGATATAAAATGATTAATATCATTTTGCAGCTATTTACAATAGCTAAATCATTTGTTCTAATTTATTAATGTCTATAATTTTAATATTTCTGCCTTCAATTTCAATAAGCCCTTCCTTTTTAAAAATAGTCATGGTTCTTATAAAAGTTTCGGTTGCAATACCAGCAACACTTGCCAAATCACTTCTAGAAATTTTAAAAGGATCTTTAATATTTTTATTCATTTTTTCGGCGAATTTAAGTATTGTAGCTGCCGTTTTTTTTGTTACAGATCCATAAGCCATATTTAATAACTCTTCTTTTATATTGGATAGATTTAAATTCATTAATTCAATAAGTTCTAAAGCAACCTTGTGGTTTTTATTCAAAATGTCTTTTAATTCTTGTTTTGAAATGCCTGCAAGCTCAGTATCTTCAATTGCGGTCGCTGATTCTTGATAAGGTATGTTTTGAGTAAATGATGTGCATCCAAACAAATCATCTTCTTTATATAAAGATGTTATTAATTCTTTACCAAGTTCATCAAACTTATAACATTTTACAATCCCTTTTCTTATTAAATAAATAGTATTAGAATTATTTCCTTCTTTATATATCGATTCTCCGTCTAAATAATAAGAAATTTCCCCATAGTTCTCAAAGAAATTTTTTAAATCGTCAAGAGAGTTTAATTCTTCATTTGCAGATGTATTAATTTTTTCTTGATACTCGTCTCTAATATCTTGAAGAATTGATGCTTTTGCCAAACGACTCTCAATAGCATTTTTAAGTTCTTCCTCATTAAAAGGCTTGGTTATATAATCATCTGCTCCCATATTCATACCCTTTCTAACATCTTTGTGTTCGGTTTTTGCAGATAAGAAAATAAAAGGGATAAATTTTGTAGCTTCATTTTTGGAAAGCTCTTTTAAAACACCATAACCATCCAGTTCAGGCATCATAATATCACACACAATAATGTCTGGCAAATGCTCTTTTGCCATGAATATGCCAGATTTTCCTTGAGATGCTGTAATTACATTATAATTAGACAGCTCTAATAATTCGGCTGTATTATTTCTTAAAACGGCATCATCTTCTATTAATAATATGGTTTTCACAATCTTACTTTATTTGGTATTGTAATAGTAAATGTTGATCCTTTTTTTTCTTCGCTCTTAAAACAAATTGTACCTCCTAAATTTTCTAAATGACCTTTAACAATATTTAAACCTATTCCTGTTCCTTGAGTAGATAATGCATTTTCAGCTCTGAAATAACGATTAAAAATGTTTTTCTGATCCTTCTCTGGAATTCCCATACCACGATCTATTATATTACATATAACAAATTCATCATTTTGATTAATAACAACATCTATAATTGAACTCTCTGGAGAATATTTTATAGCATTATGAATTAAATTAGATAGGATTAATTCTACAATTTTTTGATCTTGATATATGGAAATATCATCAATATTTTCTGGATAATTAATTTTTTGTCCTTCCTTTAATAACATATTAGAATTATAAACAACTTCGTTAACTACTTTACTTAACTTAAAGTTTTTAAAACTGTAATTTAGTTTTCCTGTTTCTAGTTTTTCGACAGATAAAAAATCATTTAAAATATTATTTAGATAATGCACCTTATCTGTAATAATTTTTAAATGCTTATCACGCCTCTCTTGCTCTTTAGCTAGCTTATACTTACTTAATAACATTGTAGATGTTAATATGCCACTTAAAGGTGTTTTAAATTCGTGAGATACTAATGATAAAAATTTGGTCTTTAACTCCCCAAGTTCTTTTTCTTTTTTAAGTGCACTTTTTATTACATTTTCTGCTTCAATGCGTTTTTTATTTTCTAAACCAAGTTCAGTATTAACTTCTTTTAATTTTGTAACCAATTCTCCTAATTCTTCAGTGCGCTCAGCAACTTTTTCTTCCAAATGAGCATTTAATTCAATTATTTCTTGCTCTTGTTGTTTACGTATTGTAACATCAACAATAAGTGCCAAAACATAAGTTTTTCCATAAATCTCAAAAGGATTTAAACCTATTTCTACAGGAAAAATAGTGCCATTTTTATGAACACCATAAAGATTGGGTTCATGGCTCATTTGTCTTGTTTTACCACTCTTCGAAAATTTTATAAAATGATCTCCATGAGTAGAATGATATTTCTTTGGAATTAAGACATTGAGATGTTGATCTATAAGCTCTTTATTTTCATAACCAAACATATGCTCAGCCGAAAAATTTGTAGCTACAATATATTGACAATCATCAACTACAATAACCCCTTCGGAAACAGCTTCAAACAATATATTAAAAATATCTTGATCTTTTTGAAACATAGGGCTAATAAGATTTAATGCATTATTAAAGATACGAAATTGAAATAGATTTTAATCTAATATTTTGTTAAGTTTTAAACTTATTACTCAATGAATCTAACTGATTAATATCATTATTAATTTAAAGGAAAGCCCTTAGCTTTGCATTATAGTTTTAAGACAATTAAAATGGAACACACTAAAAGTATAAACATCAATTTTTACAGGAATCTTGGTAAACTATTTTATGCCATTGCTGCTGCTGACAAAAATGTAAGAGACGTAGAATATAGTACTTTAAAAAAAATTATAAAAACTGAATGGTTAGATATTGATGATGTTAAAGATAGTTTTGGTACAGATACTGCCTACCAAATTGAAATTGTTTTTGATTGGTTATGTAGCGACAACGAATATGGTTGCAAGACTTGTTTTAATGATTTTATTACCTTTAAAAAAAACAATGAACTGCTCTTTACAAATAGAATAAAACAGTTAATTATGAAAACTGCAACCGCTATTGCAGATAGTTTTTCTGGAAAAAATAAATCGGAATTAATTATGCTTGCTAACCTAAATATAGAATTACACAAATAATATTAAAAATGAAAAGTAGCTTTAATACAATTATAAAATCAAATATTCCTGTTTTAATCGATTTTCATGCAGATTGGTGCGGTCCTTGCAAAATGCTTGCTCCTATTTTAAAACAAGTCAAAGAAGACCTTGGAGAAGCTATTAAAATTGTAAAAATAGATGTTGATAAAAATCAACCTTTAGCAGCAAAATATCAAGTAAGAGGTGTGCCAACAATGCTTCTTTTTAAAAACGGAAAACAATTGTGGCGACAATCTGGCGTACTTCAAAAAAATGAAATTATTTCTATTATCAAATCCAATTCCTAAATTTTAGAACATTGATGGATATCATTTTATAATATTTAAATAACTAATACTTTTAATTATTAATTTAAATGATATTCTCATGAAAAAAAGAACCATTTTATTCGTATCAATCATCTTACTTCCATTATTAGGGTTTTCTCAAAATATAGAAAATATAGATTATATTTCTCCATTTCATGATGGTTTAGCAGCAATAAAAAAAGGCAATCAATGGGCATTTATAGATAATGCAGGTGTAATTGCAATAGACTTTAGAGACGATATAAAGGCGTCTAAAATTGAAAACGAAAATTATCCAATTTTTAAAAATGGACGTTGCCTAATTACACAAACAAAGAATAACATTATCTATTTTGGCTATATAGACCAATCTGGAAATACTGTAGTTAAACCTCAATTTTTAAATGCAACTAACTTTAATAATAATGTTGCTATTGTATTAGAATTGGTTAAAGAAACACCAGGCAGTAATAATATATTAGAAAAACCTGTAGTATATTACAAGTATTTTGAAGCTATTATAAACACAAACGGAGAAGTTATTAATTCTTTATCGGAGCTTATACCAATAACACTTTCCAAAGATTATGTTAGAGAAATTCCAAAAATTACGTCAAAGCTTATTTCTGATAAAACTTATGCTATATGGAGTAAAGATAAAAAATGGGAAATCAAGAAACTTCAGAAGTAAAAAAAATAAAGTTTATTAAACATAAAAATGCTAACATTTAAGAATTTTAATATAGCTGATTGGTTTTCATTTTATAGAATATTTGCCGCACCTTTTCTTATAGCTTTAATATGTCTAGACGAAAGGTTGCTTTTTGCATGGCTATTATTAATAAGTTATTCTACAGATGCAATTGATGGTTTTTTAGCACGAAAACTAAAAATAACAAGTGCAAGAGGATCTCAATTAGATTCTTTTGGAGATCAAATAACGCTAATTGTAGGTTTAATAGGATTATTTTATTTTGAAAAAGATTTTATTATAACCAATCTAGTTATAATACTTATTGCTTTTATCCCTTATATCATTCAAATGTTAATTGCCTATTCAAAATATGGAAAAGCTACAGCATTTCATACTTATTTAGCAAAATTATCGGCAATTTTACAAAGCTTATTCATTTTGTGGTCACTATTTTTCTCTCCAGTATATGCACTGTTTTACATAATGATAGTCGTTGGTTTATTAGAAACCTTTGAAGAGATTATACTTATTTTTATGTATGATGAATGGGCTTCAGATATAAAAGGAATTTATTGGGCGCTTAAAGATAAACACAGATTAAAAATAGCGAAAAAGTAACCTAAAAAGTAAAATACTATATCATGCGCTCATATTCTTTCTTTACAATTGCACTATTATGCATTGCCATTTTAATTGTAGATGTTCTTGCTTTTTATTGGTTACAATCTATTACACAACTTATTACATCTCAAATATTAATAAATATCATAAATATTGCTTTTTGGTTTTTTACTATAGGTCTCATTTCTTCAATCTTTTTGTTAAAAAGTAAGTTAGATAAAATAAATCCTAAGCGAAAGCAATTACTAATTTCTTCTCTATATGGACTTATTGTATCTTCATTTATTCCAAAACTTATTTTTGTAATCATCTTTTCTATACTCTACTTTACTAATTATATGTTTTCAGAAAAGGAGTCATTACTCATTGTTCCTCTTACTGGACTCTTCTCTGGATTTCTACCATTTTTTGTAATCATTTATGGTGTTTTCAGAACGTTATATCGTTTCAAAATTCATCATGTTGAAATAAAATTTGATACACTCCCTCAAAATTTTGATGCATTACGTATTGTACAAATCTCCGACCTTCATCTAGGGAGTTTTAATTTTCGTTATCATATTTTAGACAGAGCAATTAAATTAATAAACCACTTAGAGCCTGATTATATATTTTTTACTGGTGATTTAGTAAACAACTATGCATGGGAATTAAGGGGCTGGGAAGACATATTAAAACAGTTACAGGCTAAAAAGGGGAAATATGCTGTTTTAGGAAATCATGATTATGGTGATTATAGTCAATGGAAATCTAATGAGGCAAAGCAAAAAAACTTTGAAGCCATTAAACAATTTTATATAGATATTGATTTTAATTTGCTTTTAAATGCATCTAAAAGTATTGAAATTGAAAATGATAAAATAGCAATTATTGGTGTAGAAAACTGGGGAAATCCTCCTTTTAAACAATATGGAGATTTAGAAAAATCATTGAAAAAGGTAAAAGATATTCCATTTAAAATATTGCTATCTCACGATCCTTCACATTGGAAAGAAGAGGTCGTAAAAAAAACAAATATAGCGCTTACACTTTCTGGTCATACACATGGTATGCAAGCAGGAGTTCGTATTAAAAATAAAGAATGGAGTCCTATTAAATACAAATACAGGCATTGGGCAGGTTTATATAAAGTAAATAACCAGCATTTATATGTAAACAGAGGTTTGGGATGGCTTGGCTTTCCTGGAAGATTAGGGATGAGACCAGAAATTACATTTATCGAATTTAAAAAATTATAATACCAAAAAAATATTGGTGCGAGATTATGACATCTATCATTTTTCAAAACCATATTTTACACTTAATTTGCCAAACGTAAAATGAATTATATTAAAACATAAACCATTAAACAACTAAAAATTTAATGAGCAAAGCTATTTATATTGCAACTACAGAACCTAATAGTGGGAAGTCTATTGTGTCATTAGGTTTAATGCACTTATTACTAGGCAAAGCAGCTAAAGTAGGCTATTTCAGACCAATAATCGACGATTATAAATCTGGTATTTTAGATAATCATATCAACACAGTTATTAAGTATTTTGATCTTAAATTAAACTATGAAGATGCTTATGCCTTTACACGAAGTGAAATTATTCATAAAAAAAATCAAGATGAAGATGACGAAATAATAAGCACTATTATTGAAAAATATAAAGTCCTTGAAGATAACTGTGATTTTGTTTTAGTTGAGGGTACCGATTTTTCAGGTGAAGGCTCTATTATTGAGTTTGACATGAATATTATAATTGCAAAAAATCTTAATATTCCTACAATTATTATTGCAAGTGGAGTTGATAAAACCTTAGACGAGCTTGTTGGTAATTTGCATATAGCATACGATTCGTTTAAAGATAAAGGTGTTGAGGTTCTCTCTATTATTGCTAATAAAGTACAATCTAAAAACACATCACTAGTAATCTCCGAATTACAAAAGAACTTACCTCCTAACGTTTTAATAAATGCTATACCTTTAAATACAATGTTGGCAAATCCAACACTAAAAGAAATTGTGGAAAAACTAGATGGTAAAGTGTTATTTGGTGAATCTTATTTAAATAATCAAGCTGGATGTTTTAGTGTTGGAGCAATGCAATTACGAAACTATCTTGATCGTTTAGAAAAGGATAGTTTAGTAATAACGCCTGGAGATAGGGCAGATATTATTTTAGGCTCATTACAAGCAAACCTATCAGCTAATTATCCTATGATCTCTGGAATGATTCTTACTGGTGGATTAATACCAGAAGCTCCAATTATTAAGCTTATAGAAGGGTTATCAGCGATTATTCCAATAATATCCGTAAAAGAAGGAACATACTCAATTACAAATCAAATTGGAGCTATAAAACCAAGAATATACGCTGAGAACACAAAAAAGATCACTTCATCTATATATAACTTTGAAAAATTTGTTTCGGTCGATGCACTTGCAGAACGCTTAATTACTTTTAATCCAGAAGGTATAACACCAAGAATGTTTCAATACAAGCTACTTAAAAAAGCGAAAGACAATAAAAAACATATCGTTTTACCTGAAGGAACAGACGAGCGCATACTTAGAGCTACCAAACAATTAGTAGCCTCGAATGCTGTAACGATAACACTCCTTGGAAATAGAAAGCAAATTGAAGATAAAATCTCTAAATTTGATATCGCATTAAATTTAGATAAAATTACCATTATTAACCCTAAAGAATCTCCAAATTTCGAAGATTATGCAACTACATTATACGAGTTAAGAAAGCACAAAAATGTAAATCTAGCAATGGCTCATGATCTTATGGAAGATGTTTCTTATTTTGGAACTATGATGGTTTATAAAAATCATGCCGACGGAATGGTTTCAGGAGCTGTACATACTACACAACATACTATTAGGCCTGCACTTCAATTTATAAAAACTAAACCTGGAGCATCGGTAGTTTCATCTGTATTTTTTATGTGCCTTGAAAATCGTGTAACTGTTTATGGCGATTGTGCTATAAATCCAAATCCAAGTGCTGAAGAATTGGCAGAAATAGCCATTTCATCTGCTAATACTAGCTTGTCCTTTGGTATTGAACCAAAAATCGCTATGCTTTCATATTCTTCGGGAACTTCTGGAGTTGGAGAAGATGTTGAAAAAGTTAGAAAAGCAACAGAGCTAGTAAAGCAAAAACTACCTAGTTTAAAAATTGAAGGCCCTATTCAATATGACGCAGCTGTAGATATAAACGTTGGTAAAAGCAAACTACCAAATTCTGAAGTTGCAGGTCAAGCAAGTGTATTCGTTTTCCCCGATTTAAACACAGGAAACAATACCTATAAAGCCGTTCAAAGAGAAACCGACGCTTTGGCTATTGGGCCAGTACTACAAGGATTAAATAAACCTGTAAACGATTTAAGTCGTGGTTGTACAGTCGAAGATATATTTAACACAGTTATTATTACTGCTATTCAAGCACAAGGTCTTTAAATAAAATATGAAACGAGCATGTTAAAATTTTCATCGTCTTAGGGAATGAAAAATAGCAAACAGCATGTGTCCATAAAAAAACAATAGATATAAACACATGAAAATATTAATTATCAACTCTGGTAGTTCTTCAATAAAGTATCAGTTAATAAAAATGCCTTCAGAAGAAATAATATGCCATGGTATTGTTGAACGTATCGGCTCAAAAGATGCCATTTTACAATTTAAAACTAATACAGTTGATATTCATAAAGCTCAAGAAATAGCAAATCATAAAGCTGGATTGAAAAAAATAGCAAGTTTATTATTAGACATTGAAAATGGAGTTGTTAAAAATACTAGTGAAATAGACATCGTTGCACATAGAGTTGTTCATGGCGGAAATACGTTTTCTAAAACAACCCTAATAGACAAAGCTGTAAAAGAAAAGATTAAAGAGTTTTCTGTTTTGGCTCCATTACATAATCCGCACAATTTAGAAGGTATTATTTTGGCAGAGCAAATCTTCCCTTCTGCCAATCAAGTAGCAGTTTTTGACACAGCTTTCCATCAAACTATTCCACTTAAAGCACGCAAATATGCGATTCCAAATGAGTTATTCTCCAAACATTATATACAACTTTATGGTTTTCATGGCACTAGTCATAAATACGTTTCAGAAAAGGCTACAAATTATTTACAAAATAGAAGTGCTAAAATCATTTCTATTCATCTCGGGAATGGCTGTAGCATAACTGCAATTTCAAACGGAAAAAGTGTAGATCATAGTTTAGGCTTTGGACCCTCAAATGGACTTATAATGGGTTCTCGAAGTGGAGATATTGACCATTCCATTATTTTTTATTTGATAAATACCTTAGGCTATAGTTTAGATCAAGTGAATAATTTACTCATTAAAGAAAGTGGCATGTTGGGTTTAACAGGATATAGTGATCTTCGAGATATAGAAGCCGAAGCTGCAAATGGAAATAAGGATTGTATTCTAGCACTTGAGATGAATGCTTATCGCATTAAAAAATATATTGGAGCTTATACAGCTGTAATGAATGGACTAGATGCTATTGTTTTTACTGCTGGAATTGGTGAAAATTCAACCGAACTTAGAAAACAAATTTGTACTAACATGAGTTATTTGGGAATACTTTTGGACGATTCAAAAAATGTAAAGAAATCTAAAGAAATACAAGAAATTAATACGTCTTCATCTCAAGTAAAAATATTGGTTATACCCACAAACGAAGAACTTGAAATTGCAAAACAAGCATTTAAGTTACAAGCCTGATTTTACTTTTTTTGATATAAAAGTCTTGCACATTACAACATTTTTACTCACACGATTACAAGTGCTTTTTTAATCATTTTTACTTCCTACTAATCAAATACTAAAAGAATTAGCAAAATTGATATTCATCATTTTTAATAATACTTATAACGACTACTTTTATTAAGTTATTGAATTAATATTGAACTAATGACATTTATAGACTATTATAAAATATTAGGTTTAACTAAAAGTGCTTCAGATAAAGATATAAAAAAAGCCTATCGGAAATTAGCTAGAAAATATCATCCCGATTTAAATCCAAACGATAAAGTAGCCGAAAAGAAATTTAAAGAAATTAATGAAGCTAATGAAGTGTTAAGTCATCCTGAAAATCGTAAAAAATATGACCAATATGGAAAAGACTGGCAACATGCCGAAGCCTTTGAAAAAGCTAAACAACAACAGCAACAACAACGAAGTTCATATCAACAGAGTGCTTCTGATAGTTATTCAAACCAAGATTTTTCAGATTTTTTTGAATCTATGTTTGGTGGTGCTTCATCAAGAACAAGAGGTGGAAACATAAAATTTAGAGGGCAAGATTATAATGCAGAGTTACAATTAGATTTAAAAGATGTTTATAAAACTCATAAACGCACACTAACAGTTAATAATAAAAATATTCGAATTAATATTCCTGCAGGAGTAGAAAATGGTCAGGTTATAAAAATAAATGGACATGGTGGTAAAGGTATTAATGGTGGTCCAAATGGAGATTTATATATTAACTTTTCTATAGCAAACCACTCACGTTTTAAACGAGATAAAAATAATCTTTATACTACTATCAATTTAGACTTATATAAAGCAATTTTAGGAGGAGAAATTACTGTAAATACTTTTGATGGGAAAGTAAAACTAAACATAAAGCCTGAAACTCAAAATGGAGCCAAGATAAAACTAAAAGGCAAAGGATTTCCTATATATAAAAAAGAAAATCAATATGGAGATTTATATATTACCTATCAAATTAAAATACCTACACATCTTACCGTAAAGGAGAAAGAACTATTTAAAGAACTAGATAAATTAAGATAAACATGGAAACAAACGAAATAATATCATTACAAAAAATTTGTAAACATTATAATATTCCTTTTTCATTTATAAGTTCATTAAATGAGTATGAATTAGTAGAAATTATTACTATTCAAAAAACACAATGCGTTTATAAAGCTCAAATAAAGGACATAGAAAAAATGATCCGTTTGCATTATGAATTAGATATAAATTTAGAAGGATTAGATGCAATCTATAATTTACTTAAACAAGTAGAATCTCTAAAAGATGAAATAAACAAGCTCAACAATAAGTTAAGTTTATATGAGAGCTTTTAATTATTTCTACGATTGATTTTAAATGAATTAAATTAAAACTCAAATCCAAAATCCACCCAAATTCAAATAACAATATCCTCTTTCCTTATTTATTCTCATTATATGATTTTAGTCATTAAAATAATACTTTATTGTTCATAATTTTGTTGTCAAATTTCATTTAATAAGAAAAATAGTATGGAGACATTACAAGAGGTTAAAGCAAGAATATACAAATTTGGAAATAAAACTGCCGACGGAAATAGCACCATGAAAAACCTTTTAGGAGGTAAAGGTGCTAATCTCGCCGAAATGAGTGCAATAGGAATACCAGTTCCTCCAGGGTTTACAATTACTACTGAAGTTTGTACAGAGTACAACCTACTAGGTAAAGATGCTGTAATTGAAATGATTACAGAAGAAACAAAAGATGCCATTGGAAATCTTGAAAATATTATGGGAGCCAAATTTGGCGATAAAGATAACCCATTACTAATTTCAGTACGTTCTGGGGCAAGAGTATCAATGCCAGGAATGATGGATACCGTTTTAAACTTAGGTTTAAATGATGAGGCTGTAATAGGAATCGCTAAGAAAACAAAGAATGAACGTTTCGCTTGGGATTCTTACCGTCGTTTTATTCAAATGTATGGTGGAGTTGTTTTAGGGATGAAACCAGAATCGAAAGAAGATATAGATCCTTTTGAAGAAATAATGGAGGCTCTTAAACATAAAAGAAAAATAGAATTAGATACCGAATTTACCATTCAAGATTTAAAAGATCTCGTTTATGATTTTAAAGGAGCAGTAAAAAAACGTACAGGGCAAGATTTTCCTACTAATCCATGGGATCAACTTTGGGGTTCTGTAATGGCTGTATTTAATAGTTGGAATGGTGATAGAGCTGTGTATTATAGGAATATGCATGGCTATCCAAGTGATTGGGGAACAGCAGTAAATGTGCAAGCGATGGTATATGGAAACATGGGTGATAATTCTGGAACCGGTGTTTGCTTTACTCGTGATGCTGGTACAGGAGAAAATGTTTTTAATGGAGAATATTTAATCGATGCTCAAGGCGAAGATGTTGTTGCTGGAGTTAGAACTCCACAACAAATTACAAAATTAGGTTCACAACGCTGGGCTGAATTAGCTAAAGTTGATGAACAAGATAGAGCAGAAAATTATCCTTCACTAGAAGAGTTAATGCCTTCTATATATAAAGAGCTTAATGAATACCAAAACAAACTCGAAAATCATTATCGTGACATGCAAGACATGGAATTTACTATACAAGATGGTAAACTTTGGATATTGCAAACCAGAAACGGTAAACGTACTGGAGCTGCTATGGTAAAAATAGCAATAGATTCACTAAAAGAAGGTTTAATAGATGAAAAAGAAGCATTACTTCATATAGAGCCTAACAAGCTAGATGAGTTATTACACCCTGTTTTTGATCCAAAAGCTTTGAAAAAAGCCAATGTTATTGCTCAAGGCTTACCTGCTTCTCCAGGTGCAGCTACTGGTCAAATTGTATTTTTTGCTGATGAAGCAGATAAATACAAAAACACCATTTTAACACGTATAGAAACTTCACCCGAAGATTTAGAAGGCATGAACATTTCTAAAGGGATATTGACTGCTCGTGGTGGTATGACTTCTCATGCAGCTGTTGTGGCTCGAGGCATGGGTAAATGTTGTGTTTCTGGAGCAGGTGCTTTAAAAATTAATTATAAAAATCGTACATTAACTGTAGATGGACATGAATATCATGAAGGTGATTGGATTTCATTAAACGGTTCTACAGGTAATATTATTGAAGGTAAAGTAGCAACTATTGAACCAGAATTGAGTGGCGAATTTGCTGAAATAATGAAACTTTCAGACAAATATGCTACAATGAAAGTGAGAACAAATGCCGATACACCTAAAGATGCTAGAGTTGCACGTAGCTTTGGAGCACAAGGGATTGGATTAACTAGAACCGAGCATATGTTTTTTGAAGTTGATCGTATTAAAGCCATGCGTGAAATGATTTTAGCAGAAACTGTTAAAGGTCGTAAAGAAGCTTTAGATCAATTATTACCAATGCAACGTGTAGATTTTGAAGGTATTTTTGAAGCCATGGAAGGTTTGCCAGTTACTATTCGTTTATTAGATCCACCATTACATGAATTTGTACCTCATCAATTAGCACATCAAAAAGAATTAGCAGAAGAAATGCACATTTCTTTAGATGCTGTTAAAGCTAAAATAGTTGAGTTAGAAGAATTTAACCCAATGTTAGGTCATAGAGGTTGTCGTTTAGGAAATACATATCCTGAAATTACAGAAATGCAAACCAGAGCAATAATTGAAGCTGCTTTAAATTTAAAAGAAAAAGGAATTGAAGCAAAGCCTGAAATTATGGTGCCTTTAATAGGTACATTAGCTGAATTTGTAGCTCAAGAAGATATTATTAGAACCACTGCAAATAAAGTTTTTGAAGAAAGAAATGATACTATCGATTATTTAGTTGGTACAATGATAGAAATTCCTCGCGCTGCACTCACTGCTGATTTAATTGCACAGCGAGCCGAATTCTTTTCTTTTGGAACAAATGATTTAACACAAATGGCTTTTGGTTATTCTCGTGATGATGCTGGTAAATTCTTACCAATTTATATAGAAAAAGGTATTTTAAAAGTAGATCCTTTTGAAGTGTTAGACCAAGAAGGTGTAGGACAATTAGTAAAAATGGGAACGGAAAAAGGTCGAATTACTAAACCAAATTTAAAAGTTGGTATATGTGGTGAGCATGGTGGCGAACCTAGTTCGGTAGAATTCTGTTATAACACTGGAATGAACTATGTAAGTTGTTCTCCGTTTAGAGTTCCTATTGCTCGTATAGCATCCGCACAGGCAACAATAAAAGAATCATTATAGTTTAGTTGATTAATCTATAATAGATAGAACAGTATTTAACTCTTATCATTTAACAATTCTAAAAATTTGGTATAAGTTAAATACTGTTTTTTAATATATTTTACTTTTCTTTTTCATTATCTTTTTCAGCTCTTCTCTCTTGTCTTTCTAATTTTTTGAAATATCCTCTAGTAAAAAAATTATGCTTTAAGGCTTCCATGTTTTGGTTAAACTTATCTGTTCCATCGTTAATGTTTTTAATAGTTTGTTCTAAGTTTTTTACAAATTCTTTATCGTTAGACAAATAATTTAACGCACCTTCTCCATCTTTAACATTTATTAAAGTTTCGTTTAAATTAGTTATAACTCCTTTAATATCTTTACTTGAATCTTCCAAGTTGACGATTATAGATTTTACTTTTTGTGCTTGGATAGTATCATTTAATAAAACTCCTGCAACACTTTCATTAAAGTTTATTGAAGAAATAATATTGTTTAATTCTTTCATAGCTTTTGAAGCTTCAATGCTTGTAATCCTTAACTGATTGACCGTTTGTTTAAGGTTTGCAGCCATGACTGTATCGTTAACAAGCATACTAAAAGTTCCTTTACCTTCTGCCAGAGCATCTGCTACTTTAAGTAATTTAGCTGTTAATAAAGCTGCATTTTCGTTAGTGACGCTTAAGGTATTAAGCATATCGTCTGTTCCTATTTTAGTATAAGATTGTATTTCGTCACCTGAAGAAATAATAGTTCCATTTCCCTTCCCAGGAATAATATTTACAATCATATTTCCAACCAAACCATCAGTCCCAATGGTTGCTATTGCATCTTTTTTAATATGTTGAACCATTTTTTCTTCAATATTCATATTTATTTTAATGGTTGAATCGTTAACCATTGTTATAGATTTTACAGTACCTACATTTATTCCCGAATAGCGCACATTATTACCATGCTGCAAACCATTTACATTATTAAAATTTGCACTTATCGTTATCATTTTTCCAAAAAGGTTTTGCTTCTGACCAATAAAATAAATGCCTGTTACAAATAAGATTAATCCAAGAATAACAAATACTCCTAATTTTAACTTTTCACTAGATGTTTTCTTCATAATCATAAAATTTTGTTACTTAAAAAATGCTTTTACTTTTTCATCCTCTAATGCCTCAAGCACTTTAAAAGTACCTTCTGCATAATTAATACCATCAACCAATAAAATCATTCTGTTCGATATTACTCTCGCACAATCAACATCATGTGTAATAATAAGTGATGATGTTTTATATTGCTTCTGAATGTTTCTCATAAGCTCAATAATTTCTTTTGCAGTTATTGGATCTAATCCGCTGGTTGGTTCATCGTATAAAATTATTTTGGGCTTAAGAATTAATGTCCTAGCTAAAGCTATACGGCGTTTCATGCCTCCTGATAGTTCGGCAGGCATTAAATCTATAGCATCTGCTAAACCAACACTTTCTAGTGCTTCTAGTACTACCTTTTTTGTGTCAGTAATATTACCTAACTTTTCTTTGTGTCGTCTTAATGGAAACTCAAGGTTTTCTCTTACTGTCATCGAATCGTATAAAGCACTACCTTGAAATAAAAACCCAATTTCTGTTCGTAATTCATCAAATTCATTCCGGCTAAGTATTGTAATATCTTTATCCATTATTTTAACGCTTCCCGAATCGGCTTCAATTAAACCAATTAAACACTTAATCATAACCGATTTACCTGAACCAGATTTACCCATAACAACTAAATTTTCACCTTCAAAGAGCTGTAAATTAAACCCATTTAGTACGTGATTATTACCGAAGCTTTTGTG
>Ga0209013_10000354_pt1 | contig 40327 bp, 32 predicted proteins | sample Cruoilmetagenom2_FD_187291 | JGI IMG/M metagenome (GOLD analysis project Ga0209013, IMG submission 187291) | Oil polluted marine microbial communities from Coal Oil Point, Santa Barbara, California, USA - Sample 2 (SPAdes) (version 2) | ecosystem: Environmental > Aquatic > Marine > Oil seeps ...
CCTCATTCCAGGCATTGATCCAGAAATTTACACGCATACCACACGGTCTCCCAAATGTTTTTGCAATAGTACCTTTGAAGCCGACACGATGTACGTCGCAATCAGACTTGGGCTTTCTACCCGGGACAATTGCACTAAGCTGAATGGCCAACCGCCGTTGAAAAATGCTTGCTGAAAATGAAAAAAGCTGTCGGATTTCGAAATCGATCAGCAATTGTTCAGATTGCGCAAGATCGCCGGTTCGCTCCATGTTCGAATGGGTTACGGGTGCAAAACGCACCGTAATTCACTCAACATGGAGGCGTAAAAAATGAACAGATACTACTTATTTCGGCGAATGGGGATGGTGTGGGCAGCAATGCTGCTGGTCCCCGTCCTCGCATTTGCACAGAGTCCGTATGAGGGCATTTACATAGGCACCTATGAAGGCAGGAGGGACGATGGCGAGTTCGCCCTGATCGTCGATGGCCAGGGCTATGGCACACTTGCCGCCTATGACGCTGTGGACGACGTTAGCTATATCGAGAGGAACATTCACGTTCGGTCCGATGGCACTTTCCAGCTTATCACCCAAAGCGGGGCCCATATCGATGGTCAGGTCACTGACAGCGGCGTTTCCGGCGGCTACTACGCAACCGGCAATTATTCAAGCAACACCCATGGGAGCTTCGCCGGCCAGCGGTCGGCCGATGACGGTCCGTTTCAGGAAGCGGCAGGCTACTACTCGGGATTGGTTTCCTATTCAGGCTTTGAATTTGGCACCAACGATCACCGACTGGTAGCTGTCATAGGCGCAGATGGCCGAGCCTTTTTCCTGCAAACCAGAGCCTTCACGGAACCGGTGGGGCATCTTCCGGGAAATTTTGACTTCGATTTAGACCTCGATCTTGGTTTTGGACTCGACTTTGACTTCGACTTCGACTTCGGTTCAGGCATTGGCTTTGGTTCGTCGTTCAACGGGGATTCGGCTGGCTGCGGACCCTTTTTTGGCTTCGGCATGGATTACTCGTTCAGCATCTCGATTCTGGGTATCATCGACCTTGACTTCGACTACAATCTGCCAACCTGCAGCACTCCAGGGCAAGGCAATTTCTTTGGGGGTGGATGGAATAACTTTATGTCACAGCTCGTAGATTCGGGCGGCATTGTCCAAATCGATCCCGACGGGACTATTGATGGCGTACTCCTTGACGGTCTGATTTTGCAGGGCCAGCTCGATCCAGTGACAGGGAGTGCGGGAGGCACCCTGTCTGGGCACCAGGGTTTAAATCCCCCGATCGGTTATTGGGAAATCGAGCGACACATCAACCCCGACAGCTTTTACGCTGCACAGCACTACAAGCGACTCCCGGACGTCGACGGTGATGGAAATGCCGACATCCTGTGGCGCCATAAGGTAAGCAGCGAAAACGCCGCCTGGATTATGGATGGCGCCGCTATCGAAGCAGAGCTACCTGTTGAGACACCGGAAGCGGTTCGGGAGGATCCGCAGTGGGTGTTGGCATTGGTGACCGAATTGAGTGACGACGGGCAGTCAGATTTCGCATGGCGGCATTCGGTGACCGGTGAGCTGTTCGTTTTGCTTAGCGATCATGAAATCCCAGTCTATTTTGAGCTTGACCCGGCCTGGCAGATAGTCGGCAGCGGTGATTTTGACGCTGACGCGCGGTCCGATATCATCGTCAGAGACCGCGGCACCGGCGAGAATGCTGTGATCGAGGATCTGCTGGCTCAGACCGCGCTGGCGCCACTGCCCGCCGTGGAAGACCAATTCTGGTCGTTCGGAACGACAGCGGACTTCGACGGAGACACCCGTTCGGATGTGCTTTGGGTGAACCGGGAGACGTCCGACCTGCTTATCTGGCTGATGATCGGCAAAACGCTGGTTCAAGAAGTCTATCTGACCGCGGAACAATCCGGTCGTAATGAGCTGGCGGGTGTCGGTGATTTCGACGCAGACGGATCGTTGGACATCCTCTGGCGCGACTACTCCAACGGCAACATCAACGTCACGTTGAAGCCGGGTGAAGATGGTGCCCAAGACGTCCTGCTTGGCGAAGGTGTAAACCGCGCTTGGCAATTGGCGGCTGTCGGTGATCTGGACGGCGACGGCACCGATGACCTCGTCTGGCGCCACAGCACAACGGGTGAGATTGCCACTTGGCGTGTCAGCGATACGCAAGTGACGGACTCCGCTTCGCTAACGCAGGTCCCCGATCTGCAATGGACGATCCGGCCCTAGGTTCTGCGTCCATCCGGACAGGGAAGTCCGGGTGAGACCAAAAGATTTGCAGACGTGTAATTTTTAAGAAGGCAGATGGCAGAGCATCAACAAACGGACACAATTCACTTTAAAGACTGTGCCCTCCGGATGCTCTGCCTCTCCTCTTCCGCATTGTTCCCACCTTTGTTGTCCGGATAGCCCTGAAGTGCGATAATCCGACGCGCCAAACGTTACTGTAAAATTGCGTAACCGTTCACAGACATGGCCTGGCGCTTAGGCTGGGGTAGTCTTATGCAGCGCATCTGGCTCGCTCAGCCAGCGGCAGGAGGGGGCAAAGATGTATCCGCTCCAATCGTTTTTTATCATTTGCAATACTGCATTGCTGATTCTTCTGGCGCTTATCCTGATCAAAGATCATTACCACAAGCCGAGTGCGATCCTGGGCGCCGTTCTTTCATTAGGAGCGGCCGGAATGGGCATGTTCGCGATCGCGCTGGAGTGGGAATGGTGGGTGCTGGAGATTCCACTGAACTTTCTGATCGCGGCCACGCCGCTCGCGTTCTGGTTGCTTTCCAAAGCACTGTTTGAAGAGAAATTTAGCTGGAAATGGACCTACGTGCTGGTGTACGTGGCATGTTTGGCAGCAGGAACGATCGGCCACTATGTTACTTTCGGGGATTTCCGTGGCATGATCCATTGGTTTATGCGCTCGGACGTTGCGCATGGCGCCATGGGGCTGATACCCCTAATCCTGATCAACTCGGTGCTGGTGGTGCTGGCTGTGTATATTGCGCTCAGAGACTGGCGGGTCGACCTTGTCGAAAGCCGCCGGCGGGCACGCATGGTCAGCGTGTTGCTCGCGGGACTCGTTATCCTTGGTATCACCGCCGTTGAATTCCTCGGCCTTGGGACACCACGGTCGAACCTGGCGGGAGTATTTATTTCCGGGTTCTTTTTTATACTCATCCTTGGTATCTGCGTGCGGTATCTCGGTTTTGGCCGGGAGCAACCCATTCAGCCGACCTTTGATCTGTTTCCCTCGCAAACACCCGAGGAAGTGAATGCGGAAGAAGGCACCCACGGGGCTGTGGTTATTGACGAGCTAAGGCGGTTGATGGTGGAGGAGAAGGTCTACCGCGAGGAAGGTTTCACCATTCGGCGGCTGGCCGACAAGTTGAACATCAGGGAGTACCAATTACGTAGATTGATCAACGGTCACCTTGGCTTCAGGAACTTCAACAGTTTCCTGAACCAGTATCGAATCGAGGAAGTGGCGCGCCAATTGGTCGCGCCGGAAACCCGGCACCTGCCGGTGCTCAGTATTGCCCTGGATATGGGGTACCGGTCTCTGTCACCTTTCAACAAGGCATTTAAAGAAATCAAAGGCATGACCCCCACCGAGTTTCGGACCCACTACAAACTGGGACCCGCAGCTTCCGATCAGGCGGACTCCCATTTATCCAGTCAGGATAACAAGCGCAGATAAATAAAGATTCGGCTCTGATATCTGTTACATCGTTTGAATAATGGGGGAGGTATCGGGTGTCTGTGTGCATGCTATCGCCTTCTTTCAGATCTGAAGGCTCATAGAACTCCGAAAACACACGGATTTCGCCACGGGTGACATAAAGAAATTGCTCTCCCGGAAAGCGGTGCAAATTGCCAGCATTGAAGACCCGGTCGTGATCAGAAAATACTTACCCATCTGGATCAGAATGTTTCCTTGCAGCAGGTCACTTGCCTGCCTGAAAGTCGTGCTCCACCAGCAATGGGATTGTTAGTCTAAAAGAAAGGGCCCATTACATAACCGGCTGTTCAATACTCGCGGGTTTCATGGAAAAGGGCTTTTATGCTACTTATACACCCTCAACTGATCGTGAGTCATCCTTTAAAATGATGGTGAGGATCAAAATGATGAAACGAGCTTTAAAGGCAAGCGCTGCAAACCGCAGTAGATACTTGGTGCATGATTCAGGAATTTAACTGAAACATTACAAAAAGGAGGTAAAGTGACATGGTAAAAGTGATATTTGAGTTTGATATCCCGACGGAAAAGCAGGAGGCGTATTTAAAGGCTACGAGTGAGAAGATAAAACCTATTTGGGAATCGACGGGATGCAAGTCCTACGACATTTGGCAGGTGGCTGATAGCGAGACACGCTTTGTAAAAGAAATGCTGTTCGAGGATAAATCTGAAATGAAAGAGACTATGGATCTAAAAGAAACTGATTCCGTCAAGGAGATCTTCAGGTCCTTTGCCGAGAATGTCTCACGAAGGATCTACGTACAGAAGATATAATTTTCTAAAGAAGGAAAAGTTGGTTTCGGATTGGCGATATAGCTGCTGCTGCCGCAGAGGTTATGGCACCAGACGTATTATCTTGCAGATTACTGGATAAGGACTGCATCAATATTGTAATGTTATGCGCCATTTAACCGGCAGATATTTCATGCCGCGCTGAAAATTTGACCTCAAATAGCGCACCTCTCCTGCCAGTTCGATGTGCTCCAGCCGGCGCAGCAATTCACTGAATATCGCCTGCATCTGGGTTCTGGCCAGCTGCGCGCCAAGGCAGAAATGAGGGCCGTATCCAAACGAATAATGCGGATTTGGTGACCGCCTGATATCAAATTCGGCTGGATTCTTGAACACGGATTCATCGCGATTGGCCGAAACGAAGGAAACCACCACCTTGTCGCCAGCCCGTATCTGCACACCACCCAATTCAGTGTCCTGAGTCGCGGTACGGCGGAAAATCATGACGGGTGTCCACCAGCGTAACATCTCGTCCACCGCTTGCGGCAGCAGGGCGGGATCAGAACGCAATTGCTGCATGGCCCGCGGATGCTGCAGCAGGGCGAGCATTCCCCCCGGAATACCATTGCGCAAAGTCTCGTTGCCGGCTACTGCAAATAACCAGAACATGTTCTCGAATTCCTCAATGGACATCAGTCCACCTTCCTCATCGATCTGGGCCAGCAGGATAGACATCACATCCTCGCCCGGAGCCTGGCGTTTGTGCTCTGCGAGCAAGTGTGCATAGCGGTAGAGATCCGGCATGCCGCTCCTGGTTCTTGGATTCGGCATATTGCCTTGTTCGTCCGGCTGCGGCCTGAGTTTCAGCGCTGCCCGGGCCATGTCGCTGCCGAGCGCCTGATCGAAGGAACTGGAGACCCTGTATTCGGGGTCCTGAAATCCAATGACCCGGTTCGCCCAGTCATACATGAGGTAGCGGTCCCGCTGCGGCATGCCCAGGATGTCGGCCAGGCTGAGCAAGGGCATGTCTGCAGCCATCTTACTGGCAAAATCGCAGGACCCTTGCTCTTCCTGCGCCAAAGCCTGGTCAAAGATGAAGCGGGCATGCCCGTGGATACCGGTTTCAAGCTTTGCAACCGCCCGGGAAGTAAAGGAATTCTGTAGCAAGCGCCTCAGTCGAGTGTGCTCAGGCAGGTCCATATTCAGCATCATTTTGCGTACATAGCGCAAGTCTTCATCACTGGCCGGATCGAGTAACTGTGTTGCACCCAGCGCGGAAGAAAAAACGCGGGGATTCTTCAGCACCCGGCCGACTTCAAAGTGACGCAGCACCAGCCAGAAGCCCTGACCGCCAGGCCAGCTCGGCAGGGGCTTTTCATCCACCCAAACCACAGCGTTTTCTCGCCGTAAGCGGTCCAGCAAAGCGAACGGCACACCCGTTTCGTATTGCAGTGGATCGTAAAGCGGTTCCAGGCTGTGTGCTTGGCCGGTCAAGGTGGTCTCCGGAGGATGGCAAACCAGAGTAGTCTCTGAGCGATTCGCTGGCAAGCATTGCGCCTGGGTGAAAATTGAGGCGCATCAGGAAGGGTCAATTCTGACATGCAAAAGCTGGGTCAATATTGGATGCAAATCAACGCTAAGCCACTAAAATTATTCAGAATTAGTCAAATAAACGTCCGAGCCATCTGGAGCCGGTGCCCGTGCTTAATGACTTGCATGCATTAATTATAGATACGTTTAAAACCTGCCTCGGTGAAACCATTCATTCGCTTCTTCCCAACGATAATCACTGGAACACCGGTAGCGCCCAATTTTTTGTACAGGCTTTTCGCTTTTGCGCCCTTCTCAATATCATATTCTGTGAAAGGAATAGCGTTCCTTCTAAAGTACGTTTTAGCCTTTTTGCAGGCGCCACACCAGCTGGCAGAAAATATGACAACATTTTTTCCAAGATCGACTTTTGATGTATTGAAGCTAACGCTTTCGTAGGTGCTTATTTTAAATTCGATTTCGATAACATCCTCATTTTCTGGCTTTATATTACTGTAATGGATATGCCCCTTTTCGTCGGTCCATTTATAAATTTCCGCAGAAGAAGACTCTGCAAAGATCAGTAGAGATACGAGCAATATGAGGTATTTCATCGTTTCATTATGCCTGACGGCCATTTTAAAGAGTATTCTGGAAACGGGCTCAGGTGGCCCCATCTGCGACCGGCTTGCTGATGATCAAGCCCGAACCGGAGCTGTGCGGGTCACTGCGGTTTGAAGTTATCTACATGACGGCTTGTTCTGCTTCTTCAGAGTTCAGGACGGTGCCTGCGCCAACCACCACATCGCCGCGCTTTGAGAAGCCCTGGATCAGTTCGAATACTCCTGGAACTGTCGGCGTGAACTCAATGATTTTGAATCCGCCACGTATGGCGGCTTCCATGGCCATGGCTGCTCTTTCCTGGTCATGGGTGCGCAGGATTGCGCTGGCTTTTTCCCGGCCAAGCAGGGCGGTGAATTGCTGGATATTCATTCGCTCAGTTTCTCAACAGGAAGAGTTAGTATCATTTTTCTTGGTCATGGCGACCGCTGTTGTCAACAAGCTCCCACTGACGCCGCCAAGGCCGCCACCAAGAAAATAAGCTGCCAAAAGTGCCCAGATCATCTCAGTCTCCCGCAGCCGCCTGAACGCAAGTATTGAGTATAATAATATACAATTTCTTTGATTTGGCGCAATTTGGAAATCACTCGATAAGCCTAGAATTATATCTGTAACCATTCGAATTGGAGGAAAGTTAATGAGCTCTCCCTGCAACCAGAGAAGGACAGAATCATGCGAATGCTCATTAGAGAACGCTCAACGCATAGGCGCGAGTCGGCATGCACTACCAGCATCCACGGCGAGGGGTAAGTTTATGCTGGCCTGGGCCGTGCTCTTCAGCGTCCTGTCTGGAGTGGGCTTGTCGGGGGAGTTGGGCTCAAATCCCGCTTCCTGTGAACTCATCGCCGACAGCGACACGATTGCCCTATGGCACTTCAATGAAGGCGATGAACAATCCATCACCGACGCCTCGGGTAATGGCCGCGATCTGACACTGGGGCCGTCCAGCAACGTTGATGCCGCCGACCCCACCTGGTCGGAGGGAGTCTTCGGGGGTGGACTGTTTTTCGACAGCTCGATCTGTGACATCCAGAGCCCAAACTGTGTCGATGCCGACTACGCGAATGGAACAGGCTCGAACACCTTCCCATCCAACACGATGACCGTCGAGCTGTGGATCAAGCCGACAGGGGGAAGCGGCGGCGGAGAGTATGCGCAGATCTTCACGGCCGGCTTCATCAACGCGTTCATGGCAACGCGGCTCAGCAGCAACGAAATCCAGATCGGCATCGGTGACGGATCGAACTGGGAGCTTCTCACCGTCTCCGCCGACCCTGTCGATCTTGACGACGGAAAGTGGCACTATCTCGCGCTGACCTACGGCGCTGGCATTATCACCATCTACGCTGACGGACAGCCGGCCGGCAGCGGTGCGGGCACGACGGTCCTCGCTAGCCCTAACGACTACAAAATCGGCGGCCGCCCGTTTAACACCTTCCTCGACGGCTGGATGGATGAAGTGCGCATCTCTGACTCGACGCGAACCGCCATCGACATCGAAGACGCCTGGGAGCGGGCTCTCCCCTGTCTATTAATCTTTAAGGACGGCTTTGAGTCAGAGGTGGAATTCTGATAAACAAAGTTGGATGAGTACTGCACTGCACCCGTAAGGTTAGCCCTTTATGCGTTTTTACAGATTGCTCCTGGTAACCCTGGTACTCAGTGCCTGTGCATCCCTGCCCAGCGTTATCGGGCCGTTTCCGGATGAGTCTGCACCTGTCCCGGCGGACTCGGGCATTCTGGCCGATATCGATGATGCCATAGCTCGATACACCCAAAACAGCTTAACGACAGGAACTTCCGGTTTCTGGCGCAAAGCAGTCGTGTGTGATCAGTCAATTCTGACCACAGCTTGATACGAAAATCGCAGCTTGGTCAGCTAACGGCCTGGATCGGAGCCACGTGCCCAGTGTCAGCATCTGAAATTTCCTTGAAGCCACCAACCGTTGATGCGATTTCGTCGTAAACCTCGCAGATACGTGATGGATTCAGACCGAACTCACCACGGTCAGCTACTGCCTTTGCAGCCTGAGTGACGTTTGGTTCCCTACCTGCGTCCCGCTGTTCACACAGTTCATTCGCCACGGTTGTGGCAATCCGTAAGTCACGTAAATAGCTACACGTGTCTCGCCAGTGGCCCGTGCACGGCTTGAACTGGACGGCATCCAGAACAGTGTCCCGCAACTGACCGCCGCTGCCCCCGCACTGGCTGAGTTGCCGGTGCATATCGGCCAGCAACATCTTGCCGCGGTCTGTCAGCCACAGCTGACCACCAGGAATTTCTCGCTCGGTCAGCATGAAGTCCAGCATTTCGTGCAATTGTCGGGCTTGATCGGTATCGCCCTCTTTCGCGCCGTGAAGATGAGCGTTCAAAGAGGTGTTGATGGTGGCTTCATCCATACGTGTATTGGTCATAATTTCGCCTCCTAAATCGGTATCATGTTGTCGGCATCGGTGGAGATGATTTCACAATCGTTAAACCAGGATTGCATCAGCTTCAACCGCTTCAACATCAGCCGCTATCATATCGAGTGGTTATTGGATTTTTATTTGCAGACTTGTATGAATAATCTGGCGATTGGATAGCGTTCAGTAACGCAATGTTAATTTAGCACGGCTTAGCTTAACCTAAGCTTAAGTTGTTAATGAGCAGACATTCAGAATTTGAATCCCATAGATCTGATCCTTTTGTAGCTACTGGGCTTAAGTTCCGCTATAGGGACCGGTAGGACACCACACCCGACACGATTCAACTAAACGTCATGGCCTACTATTATCCCTGGGCAGATGGTACGCGTATTCCCTACAATGTGGTTGAAAACGTATTTCTTTCCGCCTCACAAAACGAACAGATTGAGCGTGTTTTAACTTATGATATTGCAACTCCGTATGCAGGAGCCGCCGGTCCGATTTACGGTCTGCGGCCAGAACTCTCTCCTTACTCGGCGCCTGGCACCCGAACGTCCACCCACACTAAACGGTGATCGGAACTCGGGAACGGAAAGGTTCCAACCAGCGGAAACAACTGATGATCGTCACTGACAGGCCAGAAGACCGCTGCATCGGTGATCTGGAGCGATTTCCTCGGGAGAACGTAGTCCGCTCGCAGATTGCCGGGAGCACCACCAAAGGGGGGCGGAGGAAAACCATCGAAGAAATCAGCTGTGTCGTATGCCGGGTCGCTCAAGTGCAATGTGTTTGCGTTGCCCTGGAGCGCCGACTGTTCGACCGCACCTGCGCTACCAGGCGCCACCTTGGTGTTGATAAGCGGATGCTCGAGGAGTTGCTGCGCCGCTCCCGGAATACTGTCGCCATCGAAAGGATCAGAATTCTGATCGCCGGCAATGACAAAGAGTGCCCCGGGTGGCAGCCCACCAGTTTGTCCGTCGTCGTCGTAAATGTAGCTGCTTCGTGACGGGATGATGTAGTCGGCCCAGAAGCGGATCTCGTCGGCGTTGCGGGTCCCGTTACGGTCTTCCGGTCCGTCGAAAACCGGCGGGGTGGGATGGCTGACCAAAAAGTGGACGATTTTGGGTTCATCGTCACCCGGGATGACAATCGGGACATCCCAGTGGCTCTTCGAGGACAGCCGGAACACTTCGAGCTCCGCGGGGGAATACCAGTCGGCCGGCCCGGGGAAGGCTGGGTCGTCCGGCAACAGGGCGCCGGGCATGTCCTTCCACAGGAACAGCTGGAAAGTACGGATGGCGTCGGAGTCGATGGGAAACATGGAGTACACAACCATTCCGAACTGACCGGGGAAAAAGCCGAAACCGAAGGAATCGTTCGGTACGAAATCTCCGGCTGCGCCGCTGTTATCGAGGTCGAACCCCGAGAATATGCCGGTATTGGAGGGCGCAACGAATCGATATGGATAGACGATCGGATTCGCGTCACCGTGGGCAACAGAGAGATAATTGTCCTGGAAGCCCTGGGCGGCCAGATGGCCCGCGTCGAAGTCAAACTCGTTGATTAACAGCACGTCGGGCCGGACCCGCTGGATGATCTCCGCAACCGTGTCCGGCTGCGCGCTACCAGGCGCGGACAGCTCAACGGCCAGGTCACCGGCGCTGGACCGGTTCAACGAGGCGTTGAAGGTGGCAAAGCGAACAGAGTCCTTTGCCGCCTGCAACGGCAATGAAACCACCAAAAAACAAAAAGCCAAAAAAACACTAATTCTCATTACTAGTCTCCATGCGTGGACTTCATGAAACTAAACGCAGGTGCATTTGAATCCACATTTGCTAAAAGTGTATTTACCAGTATAGGCGAATTTCAGCAACCCGTATCCTGGTTGCCAGTTCTCAGAAAGTGACGGATTTACTCTAGGAGGTGTTTCTGGCAACAAACCTGTTCCGGCTGGAAGCAACTTCTAAATTGAATTTCAGAGATCCACTTGGCCGTTTTCTCACATTCACCAATGACTGCTCCGCCTCAATGCTCAAAGATCCTTGCCTTTTGAGTAAGGCAAAACGCAGAGGATCTTGTGACCCGGCTTGACCCGCCAGATCTCTCCTTTTTGTTCGAAGAAACTTAACTCAAAGGAGAAAATCGATGCACGCTCTTTGCAGTATCTCACCATGGCACCCATAGCCAGGCAGAAAGCCTGGTATAAGCTCTTTCGTGATTTTGCTCCTGAAGTTTGTGTGGTTCTCGATTGAAATGGGGCATTGTAACGCCCTTCACTCTAAATGCCGCCCCAAATCCATCCGTCCGTGAAGAACCCGAAGGATATTAATATACCCCTCGTCTTCACTGAAAAAAATAACATGACTTCTTTCAATACAGGAAAAAGCACCCTCCTTTAAGTCCGGCCGTGGGCGCCAGAGGTCCCTGTTCCTGGTAAGCCAGACGAACCGCAACATAAAAACATCTATATACAGATCGGCCTGCTTGATGAATCCCGGAGTTCACCAAATTGCCTGGACCATTTACGTTCTCGGATTTCATTTCCTCGCAAAGCGCGTCGACTGTTTTCCTGCCTGACGGCTCTGAGCAGGGCCAGGTCCTGCGACAATGATGGGTGTCTCCACTTTTGGCAACCCTGATTAGGGTGTATACCAGATTGGGTTCTAGCGAAAAACAGGGTGCTTAATGCGCATGCTTTCAAGGCGGTTTGTGCTATGCTGGCTATCCACAGCCTTCTGGCGGTATTTACTAAACCCCCTCTCGGTGGTCAACTGCCCAACCAAGTATTCTTGCCCGTTCAGGGCTTGAATCCAATGCAAGCCGGGGCTGCGACACAATTCAACTCAACTCAAATCAAGGAAGAAAAAAAATGGCAGACTCTCTCTACTCTCGACTCGGTGGCTATGACGGAATCGCAATGTTCGCAACTACTCTCGTGGGCCAGGCACAAAAGGACGAACTCCTCGGACGTTTCTGGGCCAATCGTGGCGAGGACCGAATCGCTCGCGAGTGCCAGCTTCTGATTGACTATCTCGTCAAAGAGACTGGCGGGCAGATGTACTACACCGGCCGCGACATGGCGCTTTCTCACCAGGGCATGGGGATCACTGAGGTTGACTGGACACGTTTCATCGAGATCGTGATGAGTGTTGCTGGCGAGTTGGGTGTTGGTCCGGCTGAAGGCGGCGAAGTGATGGATTTCTTGGACAGTCTCAAGGCCGACATTGTTACTGCGTAGCTAGTGCCATGCTATGCCGCGCCGACTGGAGTCGTTTCTCCGCTACGACGCGAGCGCGCTCCTCTACCAAATCATTGAGAGAATTTCTGGGTATCAGTGCTTATACAACACGGCAATCCAGTGCCCGCGCAGCCCGTTTCAGACTTTCCATTGTGATTGAACCTTCTTTTTCTGCTTTCTCAATAACAAAGGCTCTTGACTGACTAACACCGTTCAACGTTTTTGAGCTCAGGTATGTCGGCCTGGTACAGCGTATGCAATTCCTTGCGTGAAGGTCCACCAGATCACTCCAAGCTATTAATAAGTTATCCGATAATGGGTACCATAATTAAGACACCCATTATTTTTTATTGTTTCCAACCATACTCACCCAATCAATATGAACTCATTTATTGGAAAATATATAGCCACCGGTCTATGGATGATTACCGGAATTGTTTTTGCCTCGGATCTTGGAGCTCAGCCTTTAAAAATATTGAATCAAATAGAAAACTACAATTCCTCAACTTGCCAAATGATATTTAATGGATCTTACACCTGCTCTGGAGTGTTAATTAATAACACGCAGGATCAAGGCAGACCCCTGATTCTTACCGCTGCACATTGCTTAGGAAGTGAAGAAGACCTCAACTCAATAGTTGTAATTTTTGGTAAAAGAAAACTCCTGAAGGACCAGGCCTATGGTGGATTGGAATGGAGTAGTGTTGGGGCTTCTCTCCTGTCATTATCAAAAGAAATAGACTTTGCATTGCTCGAACTGGAAAGCAAGATCCCCGTTTATGTTTCACCTATATATTTAGGTTGGAATAAAAAAAACTCTCAACCCACATTAATTTACAGCATTCACTCCCCTGACTTCGAAGATACCCAATATTCATTTAGCATAGCGAAACCATCACTCGCAACTTTTGGTGGGCTTTCCAATACCGTTGATTTTGGGCATTGGAAAGTAGATCAGTGGGCTCAGGGAATCACTTCCCTTGGCAGCTCCGGTGCTCCCCTGTTAAATTCCAATTTTGAGATCATTGGCGGCTTGAGTGGAAGTACAGATTGGCAGAACTATAAATCCGACTACTTTTTCAGATTCGATCTGGCTTACGATCATTTCAGCAATACGGCCAATCAATTAAAAGCCTGGGTTGACCCGGACAATTCAGGCAGCACAGGACATTATCAGCCAGCACATAAAATCAGGAATTACCAATTCACCAGCAGTGTAATTGAAACAGTAAAGCTGATTAATGGAGCAATAATTACTGAAGAATTCAGCGTAAGCGATGACTCAAAAATAAATGGGGTGTATATAACTGTAGGCGAAATGAGTAACTATTCAGGCTCAACAGTTACTGTTGCACTGTCCCGGAACGGATCCAAATTATATGCTGAAGAAACCAGTACCCTTGAACTTTCTCCATATTCGGAAAATTACATCCCGTTTGTTGCACCCCCCCTGGTAAGTGGCAAATTTTCAATTTCACTCAATTTTAAATCCACTGATTCTTCTGCTTACATCACAATTCCCAAAACAAGTATGAGTGACTTGACCAGCTATTTCTTTGCTTTAAATTCAAACAAAGCCCGTATGATTCTATTTGATTATTAGAAACTACCATCACAAATAGAACCGTCCCCTTCTGCAGATTGAGCTGTGCCGTCTCCGCAGCAATATCTTCCCGAAGGTTTTCCATTTGATTTTCCTGCACAGTCGATTGAGCAGTTGTTGCAGTCCTCTCCAGAATCACAGACATCATCACTATTGCATCCAGGAGGAGAAGAGCATGATGTGTGACCAGAGCAATCTGTATCATCACAATCTATATTGCCATCACAGTCATTGTCCATTGTGTCTGTACAAAATGAGTTCTCATCGGGCGGCGGCGCACCACAGTCTGCCAGACAAGAACATTTGTCTTCCCCAGTGTCACAATTTCCGTCACCGCAAAAAGGAGCTGAATCGACGTATAACTCACAGTTAAAGTATTCGTCATCACCGTCGCTTTTGACGCACGTATCGGTGTGCCAGCCACCGTCGAGCCAGTCCTTAAGCAATCCACCGTCAAGCAGGTCGCTATGATTGCCCCCCACGAGGGTGTCGTTGCCGTCGCCACCATAGACGACGTCTTCGCCGCTGCCAGCATTAATACAATCGTCGCCGTCGCCACCATAAATGAGGTCGTCGCCGCTGCCACCTTTCGTCAAATAGCTGCTGCCAGCTGCAACAAATGCAGTTTGCAGTACGCACCCGACCCCTGAGGCTGGGCTGGACCCGACCCCGCCAAAGATGACGTCGTTGCCGCCCTCGCCATGGATTTCGTCGTCGTCGCCGCCACCATCAATGGCGTCGTGGCCATCGCCACCATAGATAAGGTCCTTGCCGCTGCCACCAGCGATGAAGTCATCGACGGGGCTACCATAAATTTCGTCGCCGCCGCCGTAACCATAGATTTCGTGCGGTATGGGAGAGGTACTGCAGTCGATGATGTCGGCAGAGCCGGTTCCTTCTATCAGATCGGGATCACCTGGTACTTCGACTCCATTGAGAGTGCACCGATCGACGGCAACGCTGCTGAGCGGGAAGATAGCCATAAAGGCCGCCAGAGTAACCACATATATGTTCATATATTCCCCCATTAAGATCGGGTGCCCGTATTGAGCACGTTTAAATACCCGCCTTCCTACTGCGAAACGTGAGTTTCCGCATTGTCGGCCCTTCGTGTCTCACTCAATTTTCCGAAGAGGCGCTGCATTAGTCAGGACCGTGGATCAAAAACACATAGTGTCATCAAAGAGTATAGAGTATTGGCGCCCTTTTTTTCCCGAAATGTACGCAATAGTGAGCAAACCATTTACTGATCGTGCAGTTGTTTATCAAATCAATGTCAATGTATGATCTGCCTGTGTATAAGAATGCTTAAGGAAGTTGCGATATATGACCAGTCAGAATTTGAAACGTAAACGCGGTGGGCTGAAAGTAGGTTTTTATCTGGCTGGAATAGCGCTGCTCATGATGTTTCTTCAGGTCGAAGCAGATACCGGACTGCAGCCAGGGGAAAGCCGGATTCCAATTCAGGCAGAGTTAAATCCTATCTGGATTCAGGATCCCTACACGAGTGATAGCGTGCTTGCCTACACAAGTGATCCCGACACGTCCCTATGGAACGCGGCGCGAATCACGGATTACGAGGAGAGTCTGAAAGTTGAAACCGCGCCGCCACTGGGAATATTTACGATTGAAAAATTGAATATCAAGGTTCCCATTTATAATGGTACGGACGATTTCGTCCTGGACCGCGGTGTCGGGCGTATCAAGGGAATGGCGAAAATGGACGAGGATGGCAACCTCGGAATCTCTGGTCACCGCGATGGTTTTTTCAGGGTCCTCAAAGACATAAAGGTTGGCGATGATATCGAGATACAAACGACTCGGGGAGTGGAAAGCTATGCGGTTACATCAATCACCATAATACCAAAGAGCGATGTTTCCATTTTGGAGCCAACCACGGAAAAAACCTTAACCATTGTCACCTGCTATCCTTTTTACTTTGTTGGGCATGCGCCGAAACGTTATATTGTGACGGCAAGCCCTAAACATACTTTGGCAGAGTAAAAATAGAATAGAAACCCTGATACCGGCATGCAGCGAGTAGCCGTAACGGGGTAGTAGACCTTATAAAGGCCACACCCACAGGATCATTGGCACACCGATTGCTATTACCAGGATCTCCAGCGGCAGCCCCATGCGCCAATAGTCGCCAAAGCGATAACCTCCCGGTCCCATGATCAGGGTGTTGTTCTTGTGTCCGATGGGGGTCAGGAAGGCGCAACTCGCCGCCACCGCGACACTCATCAGGAAAGGATCTGGATTGACGCCCAGGGTGTTGGCGATGTTGAACGCGATGGGTGCGGCGATTACTGCTGTGGCTACGTTGTTCATCACATCTGACAAGGTCATGGTGACGACCATCAGGATCACCAGCACCGCGGCTGGAGACAGGTCAGCGGCCGCATTCACAATGCCCGAAGCGATCAGCCCGGTGCCGCCGCTGCTTTCCAGCGCCATGCCGATGGGAATCATCGAACCCAGCAACACGATTACCGACCATTCAACGGACTCATACAATTGCCTCACCGGGATGATTCCGGTCAGCACCATCAACACCACCGCTATGCCAAGCGCTATGGGCAGATAGAGCACACCGATACTGGCCAGCAGCACGGCTGCGCCGAAAATCAGCACCGCCAGGCCGGCTTTCTGGCGCTGGGTCACTTGCAGGCCGCGTTCCGCCAGTGGCAGGCAACCCAGCCAGTTAGCGATGTCATCCAGCCGTTCACTACTGCCCAGCAGAAGCAGAATATCGCCTGCCTTTATCTCCAGTTCCTGCACCCGCTGGGTAAACCGTTTTCCCTGGCGGGACACGCCAAGCAAGGTGACACCGTGGCGGTACATCAGGCGCAATGAACGAGCCGAACGCCCTTCGATTCGCGCACCTTCCGGTACCACGACCTCCAGCAAGGAAGCGTCATCGTTAGTGAATACGCCGCCTTCCGTGTTGTTTTTCCGAGTGTATTTGAACCCCAGGGCGCCGACCACGGCTTCGATTCCGTCCGGCGCCGCTTTCAGCACCAGCACGTCGTTCTTCCTGATCTCAACACGCCGGGCCCTTCCCGGCTGGCGTTCGCCGCGCCTGACCAGGCCGATGATTTCCACGTCGTGCTCGGCGGTGATCTCATCCAGGTCCCGCACTCGCCGGCCGATTGCCGCGGATTCCTCCGGTACTTTGACCTCGGCCACGTAATCACCGAGCTCGAACAATTCTTTCGCCATGTTGTGCTTGCCCCGCGCGACCGGAATCAATCGCCAGCCGATGAGCGCGACATATGCCACGCCAACGATGGCGACCGCAAGACCCACCGGTGCAAAATCGAACATGCGATAGGGCTCGCCCATCACGCTGCCCCGGTACTCGGCGATGACGATATTGGGCGGCGTGCCGATCAAAGTGATCATGCCGCCCAGGATCGATGCAAAGGAAAGTGGCATCAGGGTCAAAGCCGGGCTGCGTTTGGCTTTTAAGGCCGCCTGCATATCCAGTGGCATGAGCAAGGCCAGCGCCGCCACGTTGTTCATGACGGCGGACAGGACCGCGGCAAAACCTGCCATCACTCCGATATGCGCACCCAGTTTACGTGACGCATCCAGCAGGTAGCGCGACAAGAACTCTATGGCCCCGGAGTTGGACAAGCCACGACTTATAATCAACACCAGGGCTATGACCACCACCGCCGGATGCCCGAAGCCGGAAAATGCTTCATTAACCGGCACGACCCCGGAAACTACTGCGACAAGCAGGGCCGAAAATGCTACCAGGTCATAGCGCCAACGGCCCCAGATAAGGAACACAAAAACAAAGAAAAGCAGGATGAAGAGTATGTTTTGGTCTGTCATGGCCCTTACAGGATTTTAATTCTGCCACCAGCCGAGCACGTCCTTGCTGATTGACCACCTGGGTTCCTTCTTTTCGGCGCCTTTACCGAGTATCCAGTAGTCGTAAGCTTCCTGGATTTCCCCGGTTGCTTTCTTGGCCGCGATCCAGCGGCCCAGCATGGCGGCAAAATCATGCTGGCCCTTGGCCACCGCGAAACCCAGTGGTATGTTCAGGACCGAGGACTTGGGCACTACCACGGTGTACTCAGGGTGCAGCAAGGTCCAGGCGGTGCCTATTTCGATTTCAACAATCAGTGCATCCATGGATTCATTTTCCTGCTCGAAATCAGCCATCGTCATGGTGCCGGCGGCAACAGCCACAATGGCGAAAACACCTATGAGTGTCAACCCGATCCAGACATCCGCGATTATCTGCAGGTCTGCGGCTTCCTCACCGAAGAACAGACCGGTAAATATACCCAGTACCAGGCCAGTGATGATGCGGAAGGTCAGGCTGGTTTTTTTCAGATAAGCAATTAATCCATTCATTCCAGCGATGTTGTTGAAGTCCGTATTTCCGATTATAAAGTGTCTCACAGAATTGTTCTTTTTTGCTATCAGCAGAAACGGTATGATCAGCCGGAATCTCATCCCATAAAATTGGTCATAAATGAAATCTCTGAAACTACTGTTTTTTGTTGCCCTGCTGTTCACCAGCACATCCATATTGGGCGCAGAAGCTACAGGCGTCTTAAGCGAAGCCGTTGACCCCCGCCTGCAGCAGGGCCTGGAAAACCTGGTCCGCGAACTGGGTCTCGCGACCGCCGTGGAAGAAAAGAAGCTCTCGCTGGCGCTGGTAATAGTCACGGATCCGGCCAGGCCCCGCCTGGCGGAGCTCAATGGCCACCAGATGGTGTACGCCGCCAGTCTTCCAAAAATCGCCATATTGCTCGGCGCGGCGGTGGAAATTCATGAAGGCAGGCTGATGATGGATGAAAAACTGCATAAAGATCTGAATGACATGATTCGTTTTTCCTGCAACGCCTGTGCAACCCGTGTGCTCGCCCGCGTGGGGCGCGAAGAGCTCATCGAAACCCTGCAATCGCCGGAATACCGGTTTTATGACCAGCAGGGAGCAGGAGGCTTGTGGGTAGGAAAAGACTATGGCCCTGGTTCTGCGTATAAACGTGACCCGCTGGCGGGGCTTTCCCACGGCGCAACCGCGTTTCAAGCGGCGCGATTTTACTACAAGCTTCAAACGGGAACGCTGGTCACCCCGGAACTATCCAATATGATGCTCGATACGCTCTCACGGCCAGGCATTTCACATAAATTTGTGAAAGGACTAAAAGCCTGGGACAGACTGGAGATTTACCGGAAATCAGGTACCTGGGAATCATTTCATGCGGACAGCGCCCTGGTCCGCTACGGGGGACACGCTTACATCATGGTTGCCCTGGCACACAGTTCTGAGGGAGCAGACTGGCTGGAGAAACTGGCCGCCCCATTGCACAGACTAGCAATTGCTGAGAGTTGGCGCGCAGTCAAGGCCGCTCAATAAATTACTCCGCCGGTGAATCCGGATCCCTAGTGTTCTGCTTGATCAGGCGATGCACCTCGGTGCCCAGGGTCTGGTGCTCCACCGCTGAATTTTTGCGCAACACATTGGAGATTACAATGGCGATGTAATGCAGCCTGACGCCATCGATTTCCTGCTCAATGATCGCCACCGAGTTCATGAAGTTCCTCACGTTGCCGCGATATGCGCCGCATTTGAAGCCCTCTTCTTCTTTGCACTTGTACCAGGAGCCCGACTTGAAATACACCGCGGCGTCTTTCAATTCCGGTGAAGACGCGTAACGGATTCGCCGCTCGGTCATGTAAAGCAGTCTTTTAATCTGGCGGCTGCTCCACTCATCCACCAGCTTGCCTTCCTCCATCTTCAACACGAATTCCATCAGCGTGCGGGCGGTTGCGTAGCTGTTGCCGCCGCCGTTTACATTTTTCTTGCCCTGGGCAGTAAAAAAACTCCCCTGGCGGATTTGATCCAGCGGCAAGCCGTTGCGGGTCACGGGCTCCCAGAAGGTAGCCTGGAACAATTTTGTCAGTTCAGCACCCGGCGTTTCAGAAAAGAAGCGGTGGAGTTCTTCTTCGGACACCGGATATTCTTTGCCATAGTGTTTCAACAGCATGGCATCGCGCATAACCATGGCCGCGGCGGAGTTTGAGCTGACAGACAGCATCCAGTCCAGGTATTCCCACAGGGAACCCTGGTCACCGTCCTGCACGGGACGGCGGACCAGCGTCCGGTCCTCTACGTTGAATATCCGGATCGTATGGTGATCGTGATGAGCGAAGTTATCGGCCGTCATAATGGTATCGTGCAATACGGCCTGCCTGCGCTCGAGGTCGTCCGGCCAGGTATCGGCCAGCGCCTGGAACAAACCAAGGGCGACAAGCAGCTTGCCGACGCTGCCGACATTTTGCTGGTAGTCACCACGGTGTTCGGCGTAGCGGGGACTATCCGGGTCCGTCAGGTCGAGTACCGCAATACCGTATCGGTCGGCACTTTCACCCAACAGCGCTTCGACTTGTGCTGTAAAAGCCGGGTCCACCTTCGGCAGGGTGAGGTTCTGATGGTCCAGCAACCTCAGGTCTACCTGTTCGGTCGTCAACAGGGCGCCCGGGGGCTGGCTGCCGCCAATGGCCAGTCCTTCGTTTGCCAGGCGTGCGCCCTCGACCCGGCGGATACCGGTCTCTTCATAACCATCCAGCGGGTAGGCGAAGGCCGTGGCTGAGAATCCCAGCACACCTATGCCCAGTACACTGATGATGGCCAATGCCGACAGAACTTTAGCGATAGTTTTCATGATCCAGGTACTCCATTCATATCCACTGTGACCGATTTTGTATCCTGCAACCGTGCTTCCATCTGGTGCAAGTAATCGATACCACGGGCCATTTTGCTTTCCAGGAACGGCCGCAGTTGAAACAACCTCAGGTCACCGTTCAGAAATCCGAACTCAACGTCGGCGGGCGCCGAATTTCCTTCGTCATCGGTGATGGGTGGAAACTTTTCCGGAAGGTGCTTCGCGAAATCGATCACTTGAACGATCTCGGCCGGCTGAAGCACCGTGTCACTGCCGCTGCTGGGCAGAAATTTAAGGCCGCCTGCCGGGTCGGGAACTCTGCGCCACGGGGCTGTCGCGGTTGCCAGTACCCGGATGGAAGAACCATCCAGAGCAATCCGAAGGGATTCCGCGGCCTGGCCGTCCACGGCGCCACCCAGTCCTTCGTTGACCGCAACCGAAACGACTGCCCGGTTGCCGGTATCTATATCCTGCGTCACGAGCACGCCGGATTTATCCGAAGCAACGGATTCAAGCAACAATATGGATGTGTACACGTGCTCGGGCTGCGACATGTGAGACTGGCGCCAGGCGAATGCACGCGCGGTAAAGGGCGATGCCCAGACTTCAGTAATGCCTTGCAGCAGGTTTTCAAAACCAACCACGTTGGGCAGGGTCAGGTTCAGGCCCGCGCCAGTGAATCCTGCGAGGTCCTCGACATTGGTGTCCGAGCGTACAAAAACGCCCGGTGGATTTTCCGAACCGAAGGTCTCTTCCAGGGCGGCGCGAAGCCCTTCCTGGAATTCGGGGCTCAACCGGGTGTTGATGATGATGTCGTATAGCTCCGCCCGGAACAGCTCAGCCTTTTCGGCATGTTCCGGACTGTCCACCGGGATCGAAGCCAGTTCCCGGTAATTCTGCACCATCCAATCGAACACCGTGCCTTCACCGCCCGGGTAGGCCTGCTCGAATGCCTCCAGCCGGAAAATACCAAAGGGAATTGCCACGCCGCGGGATACGTGCCCCGGGTAATGGGCGCGCAGTTCACCGAGTTTCGCGGCCTTGGGCCCGACGATCCGGCCGGAATCGGCAGCGCGCAGGTCATCCAGTTGCACCAGGTCTCTTACCGTCAGGTCCAGTTTCTCCAGGTCCGGCTTGATGATCACACGATTGTTCTCGTCGGCATGTGTGAATATATCATGCCAGCGCTGATCCCAGGACGACATTTCAACCAGCCCGGATTTACTGACGGCCAGCACCACCTGCTCTCCATTGTGCTTCGACAATTGCGGCAACAGGGAGGCATCGACCGTGACGTTTGGAATGCCCAGGTTGCGCGCCAGTAACTGGATATGCGAAAGGGGATTTCCTTCTCCCGCAGTCAGTATTCCGGCAACCGGTGGCAGATCGGAAACCGTCTCGGGCAGCATGTAAATGCCATCCGGTTCAAAGTACTCCAGGTCCTCCAGGTCAGGTTCAACATGCAGTGTTCCGTGCGCCAGTCCTGGATTCAGTGCGGTAAAGCCTACGCCGACGTTTTTACCAAACAAACGGTGTTTTACGCTGGCTATGCGATTGGCGTCACGCGACAAGCCATCCAGCACTTTAGAGAAGATCAGCAAGGGGCTGCCACGTAACTGGTCCTGAATGAACAGCATGGCCAGCGGCTCGATTTGCGCCAGTTTCTCCATGGAATCGAAAAAATGCATACGCAAAGTCTGCGTACCCCATCCCGGCGTCCGTCCAAGATAACTGAGGTCGCGCAAATAAAGATCCAGCCTCACAGAATCCACCGCCAGGGAGTCCAGTGTTTTTTTCATTTCACCGAGCAAACGTGCATTTATCACACCGGTGCCAAACGCCGCCATCCCGGCAGATTCAAGATAGGCCGCCCGTTGACGGCGCGAAACATTTTTGAGGCCTGGTCTCAACTCGGAAGCCGCACGGAAGTTCTCGCTTTCCACGCGCAGACTGAGGTCGAGGATTTCAAGGCGGACAGTAGCTGACTTAATACGCGGCAAGGAGGTTCTCAGGTCCGCGAGCAACTGGCCAGTCGTGATGAAACGGTTGCTGGCTGAAGGACCGGACTTGAGAGCCCCGGCCATGCCTGTCAGTAATTCCTGAAGCCACGGAGCCGCCGTGTACCGGGCCGCCATGTTTACGAGTTCTTCATCCAGCGGTGCAGCCTGGTAGATTTGATCAATTTCATCTGCCAACTCAAGGTACTGCTGCTGTTTTGATTTATTCCCGAGACCCTGCGCGTATTCACGAACACTGCTGGCATCTGCTGCTTCCGGCGCGCCATGAATCTTGGCGCGCAAGGGTTTGAAACCAGCATCTTTATCCGACAAAGAGGCTGACAGCTGCCGCACCTTCTGAATGGAGGCACTGTTGACACCATGTGGCAGCATTCTTACGCTCACTCTCAGGGCCGGGAAACCAGGCCCGATCCATTCAGGCCGTGAGACCATTTCCACCAGCAGGTTACGTGCCGCCTCGCGTTCATCTTCCTCCTGGATGGCGCCCCGATAGAATTGTGCCTGGCGCAGAATCCAGCCGTCGTCCGCACCGACCAGGAATCGCTCGATCAGGATTTGGGCAAAGGCATTACCGAAGCCTGCCTTATCAATAAAGCGCCCGGCGTCCAGGCCCGCCAGTACATTGGCGATCAGGTAGCCCTGCCCCCGCAATTCGAGCGTTTTGTCACTCCATTGCCCGTGCTGGTAGCCTCCGCCGTGGTCCTTGCAGGCATAAGCTTTGGGTGCAAGGACGGTTCCATCATTACAAAACCAGCGGAGCCGGGAGAAAGGGCCGCGTTCCGAACGCTCCATCTCTTCAATCCAGGCCCGGTATTCAGAGCTGGTGTCTGAAATTTCAGCGGCAATTGTCGAAGCAGGAAGCAGGTTAATCAGCCCAATCAATAACAGGCACAGGGTTTTGCTCATTGTTAACTCCCAAACAGGGGTCGATCCAGGGAAATGACCTGGTCTCTCTTCCATGGCCAGGCATTTGATGATACCCGATTTTCAGTGCCTGACTGCCAAAATCCGGTCAAGGCTGGTGTGCAAAGATTGGCCCGGTGGATTTCACCAGCACCGCTACACCACCGGACTGAGTTATGATCAACAGGATGATTTGTTCGCCCCGCGTTAATGAAAAAGCCCCATTTCTGGGGCTTCTTCTTTGTTGCCTGTCATGCGCCAATCGACGCACTGGTAACCCGAAACTACATTTCAAATATGGCCCGCAGGTACCAGAACTGGCCGGCGATGGCATAAAGTGTTCCATCCAGGCTGTTGAGGTCGCAGGAGAAGCAGATCGGGGGTTTCTCGTCGAGCAGGTTGTTAACACCAGCGGTGAACGTCCAGCGGCCTTCATTGAAGTTCGACGGTGTCCAGCTGGCTTGTAAGTCGGTGTAGATCACACTGCCCAGCTTGTTGGTATCAGGACCATTGGAGCAAAGCTGAGTCTGCTCGAAGTCTGCGACCAGTCCCACACACTGTTCCGTCAAGGAACTCTGGTATCGGAAAGCGAGACGAACGAACCAGTCGTTCATGAACCAGTCGTTGTTCAGGGTAGACTTGGTTTCGATGAAACCACGGGACGGTGAACCCAATTCCGTGCCTTCACGCGCAATCGTGGTAGTGCCGCCGGTAGAATTGGTGATCAGGTCATCATAGTCCAGCAGGAAAGAAGTCATCCATTGAAAACGGAACCGCCCGATGCCTGATTCCGCCGTGGTCAGATCCAGGTTCAAGTCAACGCCTGAAGTCTCAATACCGGCAATATTCTGCAATACACCACCGATGCTGGTGATCGTGCCACTGGGATTACGGTTTACGGGGTCGCAGAATATGTCCTGCAGCGTATCGATACAACCGTCCAGCAGATCCTGGGCATCAGGCGCCTGGATTGCGCCATCAACCTCGATGTCGTAGTAGTTCATCTCAACCAGGAAGCCATCTACGCCGTCCCAGCCATCAACCGGCGTATCCCAGGTGAACCCCGCAGACCAGGTTTTGGACGTTTCCGGTTCGAGGTCTGGGTTGCCGCCAGTATCCACTGATATTTGCGGGTTAAGTTGTGAATAATCCGCCGGAACACCCAGTGCTGCGCAATTGGCAGCATCTGCAGGCGCCACGTTGGAGCAGCGGTCCGTGATGGATGCGTCAAAGCGTGAGCCGAGGTTGAACAGTTCGCCAATATTGGGGGCGCGGAATCCTTCAGAGTAACTGGCCCGGATCATCAGGTTTTCAGTCGGGCCCCAGTTGATGCCGATTTTTCCGACCGTGTCGCTGTCGAACAGATTGTAATTGGAATACCGCAGCGCTCCACTGAGGTTGAGCACGTCTGCACCTTTCCGGTCAGCAAGTATCGGCACAATGACTTCGCCGTAAAATTCTGTCACATCGAATTTACCATCGGTCGGACTGGTCGGCACGTCCGCCGTTTCACCCGCAACAACCACCGGGTCAGGCGTGAACGAACCTTTTTCTTCGCGGTACTCGAAGCCGATGGCAAAGCCGATGGAGCCTGCCGGCAAGTCGAATATGTCACCCGCCAGGTTTGCGGAAAAATCCTTCATCTTCTGGCTGCTGGTATCAATACCGGTATAGGTCACGAAATCCAGCATTTCCGGGGTCAATGAGCCTGCGCCAACAATATTGAGCGGCACACAGCCGGGCGTAGCCGCGCAAACTTCAGGCGGGCCCATGGCGACATTGATGCTGCGGGCATTGAACTGGTTCAGCTTGGTTTGCTTGGCGCTGTTTTCGGACCAGATCGCGGTGACGTCCCAGAACAAATCCCTGTCACCGATTATAAATCCGCCATCCAGCCCGGCTGAAATATACCAGGTATCAACGTTCTGGTTGAAGATACGCGGCCCGGCTTCGATCGGGCGGCGGCCGAAGAACGAGATGTTATCCGGCCCGAGGTCGAAACCAAACGGATTAAATTCCTGATCGGCGGGCCAAAACAGGTCGACCATGTAAGGCGTCGACCCGCTGTCGGGACCGAAAAACAGGGGAACCGGCGCCGCCCTGCCCTGTGATTTGCGGTTATTGTAGCTGGCCAGCACCCGCACCATCGTTGTCTCGGTGAGGTCATACTCGGCTTTGGCAAATAAGTTCAGGCGTTCATTGGGCGTAATCAGGTGATTGAACGGCTGATAGTTGAAACGATCATCCAGGGTAAAAGCATGAAAGTCGTCATTGTCAGGATCTGTGGGGTCCCAGACCGGGAACTGCCCGTCCGGTGCGACACTGACACCACCAAGAATCGGATCGGTAAAAACGAAACGGCCGAAGGGTGTTCCGGAACTGATACCGTGTTCAAATCCCGGCAACGGATATTGCGAAGTCTCGCGGGCAGCGGTATCCACGTTTTTCTGTTCGGTATAGGCGACATCCAGCAAGACCCTGCCACGTTCGCCGCGCGCACCCATGCGCACATCGAATTCCATGGTTTCGCCATCGCCCTCATCGTACTGGCCATAATAAGCCGACGCTTTGAGCGAATCGAAATCGTCCTGCGTGATGATGTTGACCACGCCGCCAATGGCGTCACTGCCATAAATCGCCGAGGAACCGTCTTGCAGGATTTCAATGGATTTGACGGCATTGACCGGAATGGAGTTCAGATCGACAGCACCCGAAACACCGGATCCGGAGGAACCCTTAATCCAGCGCCGGCCATCGACCAGCACCAAAACACGCTTGGCCCCGAGGTAGCGCAAATCAATTTGCGCCGCACCGGCGCCGATGCCGCCGCCATCTGGCGGGAAGCCCAGGTTTCCGGAGGAGTTGTTGGAGCCGTTGATGGCTGAACCGGATATGGGCAGACGTTGTACGAAATCCGCCAGCGATGTCACGCCGGTGGCGCGAAAATCTTCCTGCGACAATGTCAGTACGGGCAGGCGCTGATCCAGGGGATCTTGACGGATTCTCGAACCCGTAATAATAATTTCTTCCATTAGTGCATCATCTTCATCGGCCTCCTGCGCTGGCAGGCTTGTAACCGATAATAAACCGAGAAGAAAGAGTGAAACCGCGTACAAGCGCGACGTCCCGTTTAACCAGGTAAAGTACTTCATGATTTGTTCTCCTGTGCCTTTTGCTGTTTAAAACAGTCTTTATTTGTTAATTTTTCGTAATTAACATGCGCAGCATACACCAAATTCGCAAATTTGCCACACATGCGCCGGACATTTTCAAGTTCAACAGCCTGATTTGTCGGACCAAACGATAATGAAGGTGTGCAGCGGAAGAAAGCCAGCAAATAAAATACCCTTACAATTCTCCCGGTATCTCAAAGCAGTTCGCCACTTCATCGGGAATCCTGGTGGGTTTTTGCTTTGCATAATTTATAAACGCCCAGACTGTCTCCGCTTTTGCCAACACCTCTCCCTTGTCATTGACAATTTCGTAACACCTCACCGAACTCGCCGACCTGGCACTGGCGACCCAGGTTTTGATCACGACAGAGTCACCCTCGAAGGCCGGTTTCAGGTAGGTAATCTTTTGCGATCGAACGACCCAACCCGCCCCTAGTTCAACATATTTTTGCGGAGGCCATCCGTTGGCTGAAGAGTGTGCGATGGCTGCATGCTGCATCCACTTTATGTAGTGGAAATTGCCAGCATGGCCGAGTTCATCGATGTCTTCTTCAGTCACCGTGTGGGAGTAGTCAAAATATACAGTCATAACGTGAATATCACCTGGTTCGCAAACGAGCAACAATTGTGCACTTTTTTCTCAACCACCTATAGTTATACCTAATGGGGGGCAAAGCTGCACAAAACATTAATGAGGAAAAAGTGAAAAAATTCCCGCTTGTTACAAAACATTGACATTTATTCACGCAAGATAACAAACCTCCCAAAAGGTACGAACATGACCTCCATCTTCAGAAAATACCTCTTTATTCTTGGCGCGCTTTTTATCAGCGCATGTGATCAACAGCCGCAAGTAGCGGAGAATTCCCGGGATAGTGATCCGGCGCAAGCGGCTGACACCTACGGCGAGCACCTGGGCACGGTGAGTTTCCCGGTTTCCTGTAATGAACGAGCCCAGGGATTCATGACACGGGGTGTCGGCTTGCTACACCACATGACATACATGGCCGCTGAAAAGTTCTTTAATGACGCCATGCGTGCGGACCCTGATTGTGTGCTCGCTTACTGGGGCGTAGCCATGACCTATATCCACCCCCTTTGGCCGGACGTCACCTCGGAAACGCAGTTTGCCAGGGCCGCGGAACTTATTACGACTGCCGATTCCATCGGTGCGAAGACACCACGGGAAGCTGCCTACCTGGCAGCGGTAAAGGCCTACTACGAAAATGCCGCAAAACGCAGTGAGCGAGAACGCCTGGTGGCATATGATGCTGCCTGGAAGAAAGTTTATACAGATTTCCCTGACGATGATGAAGGGGCGGCCTTCTACGCCCTGGCCCATATGGCTACTGCATTGTCCGGCCGGGAGGGCCTGGCAATCCGTTCAGATTCAGGTTCCATCGTGGAGCAGATCCTGGCGCAACAACCAGACCACGCGGCCGCACATCACTACATCATCCACGCCTACGACACACCAGGCTTCGCCGGTCAGGCGCTTGCGGTGGCGCAAAACTACGGCAAGGTGGCGCCTGAAGTACCCCATGCCCTGCATATGCCCACCCACATATTCACCCGCCTGGGGCTGTGGGAAGATTCTATCGAGTGGAATAGTCGCGCCGCCCGTGCATCGCACCGCGAAACCCGGGACGAGGCCATTTCAACAGAATACCTGCATTCAAAAGATTACCTGGCCTATGCCTACCTGCAAACCGGCAATGAGGTTGCGGTACGAGAGATCATGACTGAAGCTTTGTCGCCGCAAGCACCTTACTGGCAGCAGAACCTGGTGGCTGGAGCCTATGCCCTGGCGGCGATTCCTGCCCGCTATGCGTTGGAGCGGCGTCAGTGGCAGGACGCCATGCTGTTACAGGCGCGTTTTCCAGAATCGTTTCCCTGGCAGGAATCCCACGCTCCTTACGAAGCACTCACCTGGTTTGCACGGGGTATCGGCGCTGCTCGCAGCGGTAATGTTGAAGCAGCCACAGATGCCACCGAAAAGCTACGGGAGCTGCGCTTGCATGAGGAGAGAACCAGTCCCAATCCGTATTGGGCGGGACAAATCAAGGTCCAGGAACTGGCGGTATCTGCCTGGACCGCGTTCGCACGGGGCGACAAGGAGGCAGCGCTGACTTTAATGGCTGAATCTGCTGAACTCGAGGACGGCTCGGATAAGCATGCTGTGACACCCGGTGAACTACTTCCAGCCAACGAATTGCTGGGTGACCTGCAGCTTGAACTTGGAAACCCGGCTGCTGCGCTCGTGGCTTACCGTAATGCACTCGCCAGGAGTCCATACCGCTTTAACAGCCTGTACGGAGCCGCGGCGGCGGCCGAACAACTGGGTGACCGGTCAGCTGCGGCAGGGTATTTTCAGACCCTGGTCGAAATGACCGCGGAGTCCACGGCGAACTGGCCACGCCTGCTGGAGGCGCGTAATTATGTCAATCACGTGGAAGCCGGCTAGCTGTTTGCAGGACAGCATACAAATAACGCAATCCAGCGTTGGGAAGCGGAAGCGCTTAGCTCTCTTCAGGACAATCAACTGTCGGGAACAGCTGATTAGTGCTCAGGGATGTCTCGAACAATATTCACTTTATCGCAAACATAGTTCACCTCACCGCCCGGCACGTAACTTTTTCGTCATTTGCCCCATCTAACTATGCATGGGTCAACAAATGCCCATAACAAGCGTTCCCTACTTAACAAGCTGAGGTGAAAACGATGAAAACACTACCTTCTACTCGCTCCATTCGTAACACGATTATTTTGGTTGCTGCTGTATCTGCGATGGCATTGCCTTTGTTCGCATCAGCATCAGTTAATAAAACCGCTGGTGACGATTTTTTCACCAGATCGGATCTGGCCAGCACCACAAGCAATGAGGATCTGTACGCAAAATTGCAGAATGCCTCTCGTAATATCTGCGGATCATCCCGCATTATTGCCACCGGATCATTGCGCCGGTCTGTAGGAAATCAAGAGTGCTACGAAGGCACATTGACTGCCGCAGTGGAGCGTCTTGACAACGCTGAAGTTACGGAATTGCATAATGAGTAACAGTCGGCAGTAGCATTCCGCCTAACTTGCAACAGGTGGACCACCCCAGAGGTTCACCTGTTGCCCGTCCGCCCCAACGAGAACTCAACCAATACGCATCAGTACTTCTTTCAGAGCGTTCCTGAAAATTTCAACTTGCTTGCCTGTATTGAAATAAGCCGTTGAGACCCGAATTGCGTATGACTCTTCAGGTGGGCGGTTTGAAGAACCTGCATTTGAAAAACCAATCGACCGGACCTGGATCTTTCTTTCCAATAACTCCTTGACCACCTGCTCAGCAGTTTTCCTATCGCTGAAAACCGCCTGCGGCTTGTCCCAATTGAAAGGGAAGAATGCCGTGAGTCCGGACAACAATGCAGTGTCAGAATGCGGCGAGACAATGCTGTGCGGCGCCCGGGATAGAATGATATTCTTGACTTCCCGTGACAGCCCCAGTATGTGCTTCTCAATCCGTGCCGCACCGCCCGCATCCTCGGCAAACTGCATTGCCCTGATCATCGCGGCGAAACCGGGTGCGTTGCTGCATCCTCTTACCTGGAGGGCTTCAGCGATTGGGAAACAGGAGTCAGAATCATCGCTGCAGCCTGTATATTTTCCCATCCTCTGTGAAATCGTCGGGTAAAATTCCGGCGGACGAATATCTGCGTTCCTTATGTAGAGCACACCCGTACTCGGCGGCCCATTCAGCCATTTGTGACCTGGACAGGCATAGAAATCACAATTCTCTACACTGTCCCCGCTGTCACTCAAATCGACCATTCCCATTGCCTGGGCTCCATCGAGGACAAGGTAGGGAATATTGAGTTCATCGGCTTTTTCCCGAAGGGCTCTGAGTGGCAGACGCACTCCGGTTGTGGGATAGACGTGAGAGACACACAGAGCCTTTGCACCCCTTAATGCGGGCGTATTTGGAAACAAAGCGTCAAGAAGCCCTGTTGAATCCATCGCGCTGAGTGTTTCAGCAGCTGGAAAGGAACGTGTTTCTATCCGCAGCCCCTGCCTTTCCTGCAGGACACGCAAGGGAGATGTTATAGCGTTGTGCTCGTGATTGGTCATGATAATCCTGTCCCCGGGACGGAAGTTCAATCCCATCAGGGTCATGCTCAATCCCATTGTGGTGTTGTCTGTCAGGCATATATTGTTCTTGCCTACACCTAAAAACCGTGCAGCTTTCGCCCGGTTCAGTTCCTGTCGTTTTCCAAGTACCTGGTCCAGTTCATAGGACGTGGTGGGGTTACTCGCCCATGTTTTCAGGCCATTCTGGTAGCTTGAAAGTACGCATTCCGGCATGGACCCTTCAGTGCCACTGTTCAGATAGACAAAATCGGGGGGCAATGCAGTGAAACTGCATTTTTCCACCGGAGAATCTGATTCCAGTTCATTGCCTGAAAATGCCATCGGTGCGGTCAAACCACCAGCCAGCGCCGCACCTGCAACCCCGGCGGTTTTCAGAAAACTTCTGCGCGTCGAATAAGTATCGGGAGATATCCCGGGTGTTTGTGATTTCATCATTTTAGTGTATAGCAATACGTAATTCCTCTTTGGCCTAAGCTGCTGGTGAGGCCCGGATTAGCCACATTACACCGGTCTGGACCTGACTTTGAAGTATAATAGGCCCCTTCATTGCAGACGACTCCAATGCCGCTGATTACACTCAAAAACCTCAGTCTGAGTTACGGAACTCCACCCTTGTTGGACGCTGTCAATTTGAATATTGACGTTAATGAAAGGGTCTGTTTACTAGGGCGCAACGGCGCGGGTAAATCGACTCTGTTGAGACTCATCAATGGTGAAATCCAGGAGGACGACGGCAGTATCACTATCCCATCCGGTATCCGGGTGGCTAAACTCAACCAGGAAGTACCGGCAGATCTAGATGGCACGATCAACGAGGTCGTTGCTGAAGGGCTGCATAAAGCCGGGAAACTGTTGCAGCGTTACTACCATTTGTTGCATGAAATCGCGATGGGGCATGAAACAAATTCGGATGGGGGTGAACAACTGCTCAATCAGCTGGGTGAATGTCAGCACCAACTCGAAGCTGAAGGCGGTTGGGAAATTTCACAGCGGATGGAAGCCGTCATTTCAAAACTTCAACTCGACGGCGACATCGATTTCAGTGCCTTGTCAGGTGGTTTGAAACGCCGGGTGTTACTCGCCCGCGCCCTGGTCAACCAACCCGACCTGCTGCTGCTGGATGAACCAACCAACCACCTGGATATTGAATCCATCATCTGGCTGGAAAAGTTCCTGCTGGACTGGAAAGGCAGCCTGCTGTTTATCAGTCATGATCGGGTTTTCCTTCAAAAGCTCGCCACCCGGATTGTTGAAATTGATCGCGGCAAGCTGACTGACTGGCCCGGTGACTATCCGACCTACGTGAGTCGCAAGCAAAAAGCGCTGGAAGATGAAGATAAGGAAAATACCCTGTTTGATAAAAAACTCGCCCAGGAGGAAATCTGGATCCGGCAGGGCATCAAGGCCCGGCGCACTCGTAACGAAGGCCGTGTTCGGGCCCTGGAGGATTTACGCCGTGAACGGGCTGAAAGGCGTAGTGTCGCCGGCAGCGCCAATGTTCGGATACAGCAGGCGGACAAGTCCGGAAAAATCGTACTGGAAGCAGACAACATCAGCTTTGCCTGGGATGATAATCCAGTACTCCATGGCTTTAGCACTACCATCTTGCGAGGCGATAAAGTAGGTATCATCGGGCCTAATGGTGTCGGAAAAACCACACTGATTCGCTTGTTGCTGGGAGCTTTACAGCCACAATCAGGCACGGTAAAACTCGGCACCAAACTGGAAATCGCCTACTTCGACCAGCACCGGGCGGTACTGGATGAAGAAAAAAGCGTGCAGGACAATATCGCCGATGGCAGCGATATGATCAACGTCAACGGCAAAGACCGGCATGTTATTTCCTATTTACGGGATTTTCTGTTTGCCCCTGACCGGGTAAGGCAACCCGTCAAAGCCCTGTCTGGTGGTGAGCGTAATCGCTTGTTGATGGCACGCCTGTTTAGCAAGCCTTCGAATGTTCTGGTACTCGATGAGCCCACCAATGATCTCGACTCCGACACACTCGACCTGCTCGAAGAACGCCTGGCCGAATATCCGGGTACCGTACTGCTGATTTCACATGATCGTGCATTCCTGGACCATGTGGTCACATCCACCATCGTTTTTGAAGGCCATGGTGAAGTGAACGAATACATCGGGGGTTACGAAGACTGGTTACGCCAGACCAGGCCGCCCGTCTCGGAAAGCCAAAGGATCAAGAAAGACAAAACAGGAAAACCGGGTAAGATTTCGGCCAAAAATGCTAACAAACTGAGCTACGCAGAACGTCAGGAACTCGGTAAATTGCCCGCAAAACTGGAAAAACTGGAAGAGCAGCAGAAACGAATGCACGACCACATGGCCAAAGCCGGTTTTTTCCAGCAGGACAAAGCCGAAATCATTCAGGTTCAGCAACAGCTGGCTGAATATGATGAGGAGTTGGAAACGGTCTTTCTTCGTTGGGAAGAGCTGGAGGGAAAAGCTGGCTAACCCGCATAGTGCATAAGACTTACTGGACTTTTCCTGATAACTGACTGGTTTCGATGAAATAGAAGATGAACTTTTTTGCCAGCGATATTTCCAATTGACTGATGACTGATATGGAGGGTTTGGATGGACTTTCCTGTAATTCCCAATCCCCATGCACTGGCAGTGCTGCTGCTCACCGTGCTGGCGCTTATTCTCTTCACGCGGGAGAAAATAGCGCTGGAATCTTCCAGCCTGTTTGTACTTGTCGTCCTCGTTATTGGTTTTGAGTTGTTCCCTTTCAGCCACGGACTGGGGGTAGTCAAAGCTTCTGATTTCTTCCATGGTTTTGGCCACGAAGCCCTGGTAGCGGTATGCGCGCTAATGGTGGCTGGACAGGCGCTAGTGCGAACCGGTGCGCTGGAGCCAGTGGCCCGCAGACTTGGCCGGTTCTGGAAAAAATCGCCCGCGGTTGCGTTGCTGGCCACGCTGGTGGTGGGCGCCGTCCTGAGTGCATTCATGAACAACACCCCGATCGTGGTGTTGATGCTGCCGATGCTGATCGGCGCCGCCATCCGCAGCAAGTCGTCCACCTCCGGTGTCCTGCTGCCGATGGGTCTGGCCACGCTGGTCGGCGGTATGAGCACGACCATAGGTACTTCCACCAACCTGCTGGTCGTTTCGGTCGCCGCGGACATGGGCATGGAACCCTTCCAGATGTTCGACTTCGTGCTGCCGGTGGCGATAGCCGGCGGAATTGCACTGCTCTACCTGTGGCTGATTGCACCCCGCATCATTCCGGAGCGCAAACCGCCGATGATCGATATCCCACGCCGTATCTACAACGCACAACTAGCCATACCGGAAGGCAATCCGCTGATCGGCCGTGACCTGTCCAGCTTCATGCACAAGGTGGGGCCCGAATTGCATGTGCGGCGCATTCTGCGTTACGACCATCTCTACATCACGCCCTTGCCGGACGTGAAAATCCAGCCAGGCGACAAGTTACTGGTGACCGACACAATCTACCGGCTGCAGGATTTCAAAGCCATGCTCGGAGCGGAATTACAATCAGAGACCGGGATGAAAGACACATGGTCTGCCGGAGATCAGCAACTGGCGGAAGTAGTAATCACACAGGGCTCCAGCCTGTACGGCATGAAATTGGGAGATGTACGGCTGCAGGAAAAATACGGCCTCAGCATTCTTGCCCTGCACAGCGCCAGCGGCGCGCTCCCATACAAAACGCCCGGTCTGAATGAACGTAAGCTTGAGGCCAGTGACGTGCTGCTGGTGCAGGGCAATGCCGGTGACATAGCGCGCCTCAAGACTGGCGGTGATCTGCTGGTGCTGGACAGTACAATGGACCTCCCCCACACCCGCAAAGCGCCGCTGGCCCTTATGATCATGGTAATGGTTGTTGCACTGGCGGCGCTGGGCATTCTGCCGATCGCATCCAGTGCATTGCTCGGCGCCCTGGCGCTGATCGCGACCCGGTGTCTCCGGTGGCGCGATGCCGTCAACGCGCTGAGCGCCCAGATAATACTCATTATTGTCGCATCCCTGGCGCTGGGTTCCGCCCTGATGAAAACCGGCGGCGCCGATTGGCTGGCGCAAGTCTTCCTTTTCGTAACATTCGGTGCATCCGCCTGGATGTTGCTGTCAGGCCTGATGTTGCTGATGGCGATCATGACCAACATCGTCTCGAACAATGCGGCGGCCGTCATCGGCACACCGGTCGGAATCAGCATCGCCATGGAACTGAGCCTGCCGCTGGAACCCTTCGTGCTGGCCGTGCTGTTCGGCGCCAACCTGAGTTTCATCACTCCGATGTCCTACAAGACCAACTTGCTGGTAATGAATGCCGGCGGCTACAAATTCAGCGACTTCGTGAAAGTCGGCACGCCACTGACTATACTGATGTGGGCCGCCCTTTCTGTCATTCTGTCCGTTGCATACGGCCTCTGAATGGGTCTGTACCTGGTGTGAATGTGAGTTCGTTTAATACTCACACCAGCTTCGGGTGACTCCAACATTGGCTTGTTCATTCATTCGAGCCCGCTGGGTGATTCTGACTCTAAGGCTGGCACAAGTCCTTTCGGAGTAAGAGGTCTTCTTCCAGGACCCTTTGCAACACGATGTTGCAAGAGGAGGCCCCAGGGAAGGGTTTATGCCGTGTCCTGGATGAAGACCTCTTGCTTCGAAAGGGCTCCGCAGCAAGTAGCACAACAAATATGTCAACAACTTTGCTGGATTTCACAGCTAGCCAGCATATTGCACGAAGGCGGACGATAATATGAGTAATATTGCCAGCTACACTGCAAATTCCGGATCCTTCGTGCAATATGCGGGCTAGACAGTTCTTGTCGCAACAGCGGGTGGTACCGATGATGCCCTTCTCGCCGGCTGAAACACCGCGATTTGCCCGACAATGCACAGTATCAGCATAGCCGCAGGCACCAAATACCAACTGATCCGCGTCAGGCTGAAGGTTTCAACCATGAACATGTTGAGGCCAACAGTCAGGCCCGCCCCGACCAAAACGCCGACCAGGCTTATGAGGAAATTCTCCGTCATGAAATAGCGCAGGATAGCTGCTTTGGATGCACCCAGGGCGCGCCTGGTGCCAATCTGCCTGGTCCTGCGGTTGACACTGAAACTGGCCAGGCCAACGATGCCCAGTGCGGTGATCGCAACCAGTAACACGATGGTAAAAGTCAACATCTTGATCATAGAGGAATCGGCGCGGTAACTGCGTTCCCGGGTTTCATCCATGCTGCGCATGGAACGCACGATACGGTCCTTGTTGCGCTCAGCCAGTAACTCCTCGACCTGCGGCATAATTTCGTCGCGCATGCCGGGTTCGGTGCGAATGATGTAGCGCGTGCTTCCGAACAGCGTATGCGTGGGCGTCAGTACGACACGTTCGACGCCGTCCCAGCCATTCCACGGCGCCTGCATCTGCTCGATGATGCCGATGATTGTGACCGGATCGTCGTCAATGACGTAAATCGTTTTGCCCAGCGCACCATCCGGGTCATCCGGGTAGAGCGCTTCTGCCATGGCGCGTGTTACCAGGGTCTTGTCCGGCCAATCGGTGGCGGAACGCTCGCGCCAGGCGATATCAGTTTGGCTGAAATTTTCGCCTGCCAGGAGATTAAGGCCGAAGGTGTCCAGGCCATGTTCATCCACGAAGTAAACAGCCGCTGAGGTGCCATCGATTTCTGCGCCAGGTTCGGTCTGAAAGCCCATTGACCAGCCACCGCCCGACAACGGTAATGAGTTCGACTGAATAGCATTAACCACCCCGGGCATCCCGCGCAGCGCAGCCAGGTCTTCCTCGATGGTTACCCGTTCATTGAAATCCTCGGCGAATCCGATGCTGGCTATATGGAAGATATTGTGTTCATCGATACCGGTGGAGCGCGACATCACGCGTGTCCGTTCCTGCATGATGGAGATGGCGTTGACCATGATGGCCATGGTCACGGCAATTTGCAGCGCGATCAGGATCGCACCGGTCTTGTTGCGCATCATTGCGCGCCAAATGGGTCCAATTTCCATGATCCGCCTCCTATTGCGTTTTCAGTTGGCTGGCGGGCGCTATCCGGCTTGCCCGCCAGGTCGGGTAAAGCCCGGCCAGCAAGGCAGACATGATGGCCAGGCCGACGGCGGTCAACACCATCACCCAGTCCATGCCAACCATGTTTTCGATATAATCGCCAAACAACATCTCTATGCCGCGTAAGCCCAGCCAGGCCAGGCCCAGTCCAACAATCCCACCGCCCAGGCCGATCATGGCGGACTCGATCATGTGCTGTATGAACAGGCTGGACCGCGACGCGCCAAGCGCCCTGCGCAGGCCAATATCCCCGGATTTACCCAGGAATTTCGCCAGCAACAAGCCAATGGTGTTGAGCAGGCAAACCGCCAGGAACATCAGTGACAGCCCGAGCATCACCTGGGCATCGTCCTCGACGACTTCCTGGCTCTCCATGAATTCCATCACGTCGCTGAGCTGGTTGTTGAGTGGTTTCGGGAACCTGCCCAGCTCTTTCTGCTGCTCAACGTAGGCATCGAGAAAAGCCATGTATTCCTGTTTTTCCTGTTCACTTCTCAATTCCGCCCAGAACTGGATCCACACGCACTCGGAATTCAGGAAAGCTTCGAAACCGTCACCATCAGTGGGCTTCCAGCAACTGGTATTGCCATTTCGCGGCAACTCATACTCCACCGCAATATTGAAGGGGATATAAATCTCCTCCGGATCATTGAAAGCGCCGTTGGTGATGTCATAAAACTTGGGAACCGGCAGAAATGTGTCCAGCACACCCACCACCCGGAAGTCCATTCCGTTCAGGCGCAGGTTCCGGCCTACCGAATCTTCACCGCCAAACACCTTCTCGTTGATCTCTTTGCTGAGCACGACAACTTTTTCCAGGTTGCGATCCGCCGAACCGTCCCAGCCGCTGCCATACTGGAAGCGCAAGTCGAACATGGGGAAGAAATCAGCCCAGGTATTTCGGGTATCGACCGAAAACGGTCTTTCATCCTCACCCTGGGGTTCAAGCACCAGGCCCGAACGGTTACTGGCAATTTGCCGGTAGGCCTTACCGGCCTTCATCAGCGCCATGGCGTCGAGGTAAGTCAACTGGTCGATCAGGTCGAAACCATCATCGCCCTGGTCGTTGGGATCCCAGCTGTCGAGCTGGACGTAAAACAAAGATCCGGACTTTTGCGGAATCGGGTTACTCGACATCAGGTAATTGACCGTGATGGTCGTCATGCTGGCGCCGATACCAACAGCGATTGCCGCAATCATCAATGCACTTAGAAATGGGTTACGTCGAATGCTGAGCCAGCCCAGCTTTAGGTAATAGGAAAACATGTTCGGCTCCTTATCCAGTCGCTGCATTCGCCATTTGGGCGGCCATTTGTTCGACCATCTGTTTGGCCATTTGAGTGTCTGCGCCGTTGTCGCTGACACGCCCGTCAAGGATGTGCACATTCCGGTTGGCCATCTCCGCCAGCGACGGATCATGGGTAACCATGATGATGGTGGTGCCGTTGCGATTGATCTCGGCAATCAGTTCCATGACGCTCATGGCCATGTGTGAGTCGAGGTTACCGGTGGGTTCATCCGCCAACAAAAAGCGGGGTTCTCCAGCCAGTGCACGCGCAATGGCGACGCGTTGCTGCTGGCCACCTGATAACTGGGATGGCAAGTGTTTCATGCGCGAGGCCAGGCCTACCATTTCCAACACTTTCTCGATGCGCCGTTTACGCTCAGCGGCTTTGAAGCCCCGGTAGCGCAAAGGCACATCAACGTTGTCAAACAGGTTAAGGTCAGGAATCAGGTTAAAACTCTGGAATATGAAACCAATCTTTTGATTGCGCACCGCAGAAGACTCGGCATCGGACAAGGCGGAAACATCCCGGCCATCCAGCTCATAACGCCCACCGGTAAACCGTTCCAACAAGCCGGCAATATTCAGAAACGTGGTTTTGCCCGAACCGGATGGACCGGTCACGGAAATAAAATCACCTTCCTCGACTTCCAGCGAAAATTCCCGAAGGGCGTGCGTTTCAACCAGGTCGGTGCGATAAACCATGGATATGTTTTGCATGCTGAGCATATAGTGTCTCCTGCGTTTTTAATTAATTGGTCACGAGCACTGAATCAGCGCTGCGAAACTGGTCTATGCTTGATATCACCACGATTTCCCCCTCCTTCAGTCCCATGACGATCTCCACCGCTGCCAGACTGCGCGCGCCGATTTCAATGGAGCGGCGGCGGGCTACATTGTCATCATCCAGCACATAGGCAATACGGCTTCCGCCGCTGTCCAGGAACTGACCTCGCTGCAGCGTTAACACGTTTTTCTTTTCTTCCATCAGGATGCGGGTGGTGAGCCGTTGGTTTTGCCTCAAACCGGGTGGCATTGGGCCGTTAAAACGAATCCGGGTGGTCACCTGGTTCTGGATGATTTCAGGTGAGACCGAAACCAGGGACGCGGGATATTTCTGATTTCCGAGCAGCACTTCCGCGCCCATCCCCAGGCCCAGGTCGTCCGCGTAGCTCTCCGGCACCTGCGCCTCGATTTCGAATGCCGACAGGTCAACTACGGCCATCACCACCTGGTTGCGGGTAACCGCGGCCTTCTGGTCAACCATCAGGTTGCCGACAATTCCGTTGACCGGTGAACGCATGTTCAATTCATCGACCTGGCGGAGCAGGTCCTGCACCAGGAATGACTGGCGTTCGATTTTCAGTTCCTGAGTTTTCAGCTCAAAGGCCAGGCGCTCTTGGTCCAGGCTGGCGTCTTCCACCGCATGTTTGTGGGCCAGCCTTGCAGTTTCCAGGTCATCCTCGGTCTTTTCAAAATCAATTTCAGAGATTGCTTCAATTTTATGGCCCGATTCAGCGCGGCGGCGTTCGCGCTCCGCAGCAACCAGCGTGACCCTGGTGAGATCTATATTCTTGCGGTTATCCAACGCTTTTTGCTTGGTTTCGATACGCTGCCTGTCCAGCTCCACCCTGAGACTGTCGAGGGTAGCCTGTTCCCGCTGTAACTGGTTTTGCAGTTCGGGACTGTCCAGCACTGCGAGTGACTGGCCCTCACTAACCGCTGCGCCCGCCTCCACCAGGAGGGTTATGGTGCCATCGACCGGCGCGAACAGTGATGGGCTGACGGCGGCCACAACACGTCCCTGGACCGACACATCCCGCACCAGGTCTGCCCGTACCACTTCAGCGAGGCGCAATCGGTCCCTCGGAACGGATACACTTGAACCTGCCCAGCGCTGCAGCGACGGTGCCACCAGCCAGACCACGATTATGAGGCCTGCCACTCCGGCGCCAATCAGCAGTCGCTGCCTGGTTTTCGATTTTGCTTGTACCGCTACATCTTGCGCGGAGGTGTCGGCGATCTTCAATGTTGTGTCCCTGGTTTATTCATACAGACGCTGTTTCGCCCCACATGGTTACGCGGGTTTAGCCCGCATATTGCACAAAGGCGGACCGTTATTTGACTTTTCATGAATATATTTAATAGCTTAAGGCCAAGTTGATTGCCA
>Ga0209013_10000355_pt1 | contig 40317 bp, 35 predicted proteins | sample Cruoilmetagenom2_FD_187291 | JGI IMG/M metagenome (GOLD analysis project Ga0209013, IMG submission 187291) | Oil polluted marine microbial communities from Coal Oil Point, Santa Barbara, California, USA - Sample 2 (SPAdes) (version 2) | ecosystem: Environmental > Aquatic > Marine > Oil seeps ...
ATTGAGCCGCGGAAGTTTCAAACTTCGGGGTGCCGACCTTGTGGTCAAATGGGGAAGGCAACACGGGCGGATGCGCGATGGCGAGTGTCCGACCCGGCCCTGCGTGGTCGTAGACCCCTGGCACGGTTGGAAGCTCCTTGCACGGGAACCGGGAGATCCCTGGACTGTCCGGAGGCGCTCGCCGGACCGCATCGGGAAGGCGCAAGCCCTAAGCCGATGATGCACGGTCGAGGGAAGTCGGACCTGCCCATAGTATCGGCGAAGCCGCCGAACAACGCCGAGCGATTGGCGGCGGAGGTGGTGGAGAGAAGGGGCGGGGCCAAGGGGAATGTGGGACAGCAAAGCACGTGCCGGACGCAGAGCCGGGAAAGCGTGATCCAGGTGGTTGCCTTCGGACTGGGCCTGATGGTCCTCCTGCTGCTCACCACCGTTCGCAACGACCTGATGGATACCTGGCGCCAGAGCCTGCCGGAAAATGCGCCCAACCAGTTCCTGATCAATATCCAGCCATTTGAGGTTCAGCCAATGACGGCATTCCTGCAGGAACACGGCCTCACTGTTCCCCGTTTCGTTCCACTGGTGCGGGCCAGGATGACCACCATCAACGGTCAGGATGTGACACAGATGACATTCGAAGACCCGCAGGGACGCGAATGGGCCCGCCGGGACGCCAACCTGAGCTGGACCGATGTGCTGCAGGAAGACAACCGGATTATCGAAGGCAGGTTCTGGGACAGCGGCACGAAGGATAGTGAAGTTTCAGTAGAACAGCGCTTTGCACAGGAGCTTGGCTTATCCCTGGGGGATGAAGTGGCTTTCGACATCGCAGGTGAAACCGTTAGCGCCAAGGTCACCAGCCTGCGCACCGTCGAGTGGGATTCCTTCAGCCCGAATTTCTTCGTGGTGTTCGCCCCGGCTGTGCTGGAACCCTTCCCTGCCACATTCATTACCAGCCTGTATGCAGATCAATCGGACCAGGCTGCCATGCTCGACCTGATGCGAACCTTCCCCAGCGTTACGGCCATAGACCTGGACGCCCTGCTCGGCCAGGTCAGGGACGTGATGGACAAGGCCGCGCTGGCCGTACAAGCCGTGTTTGTTTTTACCCTGCTGGCGGGATTGACCGTTCTCTGGGCCGCAGTTCAGTCCTCTCGTGATGAACGCCGCTATGAAAGCGCCATGCTACGCACTTTAGGCGCCTCCAAAAAACGCGTTTTAACGGGGGTGGCCACCGAATTCATCGCGATCGGCCTGCTGGCCGGCATACTCGCTGCAAGCGGCGCCAGCCTGGCCGGTTACCTGCTCGCTGAAAACCTGTTCGAGCTGGAATATCAGTTTAGTTTCAGCTTGTGGCTGGCCGGGCCGGCAGCGGGCATGTTCCTGGTCGGCCTGAGCGGCATGGCGGCAAGCTGGCGTGTTATTACGCATGCCCCCGTAAGCGTGCTGAGAGGAGCATAAGTGCCTGCCAGCATTGAATGTCTGGCCCAATTCCGATACATTCACCGTATTGAGGGCGGCCTGCTAAACAGGGCAGCCCTCCCTCGTATCGGGAATATGCAGCTGTCACGGCTCAATATTCAAAATAATCAGGATTTTCAATATGCTAAAACGCCTAATCTTGCTGGTGGTGCTGATCACCCTCAGTTCTTCGGTTTTTGCGCAGCGCTTCAACAAGCAACTATCCAACTCCGGCGCGCGTGACAGCAGCTTTGAAACCAGCTTCCTGCTGAACTATCAGAACAGCACAAGCGAGGATTTTGATGGTGGTTCCGCACTGGAAATTGACAGTCAAGCAGGCTGGGGCCTGACGATCGGCTGGAACTGGACTGCAAAATGGAACCTGGCGTACAAATTTACCATGGTCAAACCCGGTTATTCGGCAACCATCGTGCCCGAAGATCCAGAACCACCCCAGACCATTAACTATGAAATGTCAAAATCTACTCATCAGTTCAACGTAACCTACAACTTCCGGGACAAGGCATTCACGCCCTTCATCCAGGCTGGCGCCGGTGTAACCACGCTTGATTCCAACATCATGAGCCGACCGCCGGACATCGGTTGCTGGTGGGATCCCTGGTGGGGATATATATGTTTTGCAGACTGGAACACTTTCAAAACTACGGAATTCTCCTACAACCTGGGCTTGGGACTGCGCTGGGATATCAACAACTTGCTGTTCACCCGGGCGTCATACAACCGGGAATTTGTCAGTGTGAAGAGTGGCAGCCTTAACTTCGACACGGCAACCTTGGAGATCGGCTTGGTCTTCTGAACTACGGTTCGTGCTTTAATTTAACGAAAGTTATACAATTTGCAGTCGCAATAAGCGGTGTGAGGCATTATTGTGATTAGAACAAATAATAACTTATTGAAAAACAATATATTACACGTATTCATCTCTTTGCGCCACGAGCTCAGCAGCGCTTTCCTGGCCCTGATACTTGCCCTGGGTTTGGCCACACCTGCCGTTGCAGAAGACGAAGAAGATCAAGAATCCAGCAGTTCCGATAATGTAATGTTGGAAGAAGTCATGGTTACTGCCAGGAAGCGCCAGGAAGCGGCCCAGACTGTTCCAATTGCAATTACAGCCTTCGGAGCGAATCAACTCGAAGCATTGAAGATCCGCGATCTGGGCAACTTATCTGTCGGCATACCGAATGTGGCCATGGATGACATCGGCACCTTTCGCAGCGTCGCCAACTTTTCAATTCGCGGCCTGGGCATCAGCTCATCGATTCCCTCCATCGACCCGACCGTCGGTGTGTTCATCGACGGTGTCTACCAGGGACAGAATGCCGGCATCGTCATCGACATGTTTGATATCCAGAGTATCGAGGTGCTGCGCGGCCCGCAGGGTACCCTGTTCGGCCGCAACGTGACCGGCGGCGCTGTCCTGATCAATAGCAAACGGCCGGGTGATGAACTGGAGTTCACCGCACGCGCAGCCCTGGATGGCAACCCGAACGGCGACGGCAGCACGACTTCATACATTATGGGCGCCGTCGGCGGTCCAATCAGTGATACATTCGGAGCCAGGGTGAGTGTTTACCACAGTGATGACAAAGGCTGGTTTGTAAACCTGCACGATGGTGAAAATTACGGAGAAGCAAAAACGACAATTGTCCGTCCTGTAATTACATGGGAACCGAGCGACAGCCTGAGCATGATTCTGCGCTGGGAGCACATGAAGTCGGATGGGGACGGACCGGCTTCACAAACCCACACCAACGGTTCTGGCGTTCCCGGGTTTTTCGCCAATTTTGAACGGGACAGTTTCGACTTCGCGGTAGACCTGGACGGCTCCTACGGTTTCAAAAATGACCTTGTTTCATTCCAGGTCGACTGGGACGTGGCCTTTGGCAACGGCACCGTCACCAATATCTTCGGCTGGAGGAAGTACACATCGGATGCACTCAGCGATATCGATGCACAGCCGGTCTGGCTGTTCCATGCCCCGGCCCGGAATAATTCGGAGCAATTCAGCAACGAACTCCGTTACGTCGGCACATTTGGCAAGACCGCCGTCACTTCCGGACTCTACTGGTTCTCAAACGAAATCAATTATTCCGAGCAGCGTAACCTGCTTGGTATAGCTACCGGGGGAGTTGCGCCGGCGCTCACGCAGTCCGGTGGCGGCGATTACTGGGTTGACACCTGGGCCGCATTCACAACCCTGGACTATTACCTGAACGATACCTGGACATTGACTGCAGGCCTTCGGTATTCAAGCGAGAGAAAGAAAGCAAACATTGCATCCCTGAGCCGGAACATCAATGCCCCCTGCGATGTTGTTGCAGGCACCTGCCCATTCGATTTCACAGACAAGGAAACATGGAACTCATGGTCATGGAAGCTGGGCGCCCAATACGCTCTTTCTAATGACAATCGGCTTTATGTTCACTGGGCCAGGGGCCTTCGCTCCGGTGGTTACAACCTGCGCAACACAGCGATAGATACGGTCAATTTCGGACCCGGTCCCTTTGACGAGGAAACCGTCGATAGTTACGAGTTGGGTTACAAATCCGAACTGGGTGGACGCGGCCGGCTCAATGCCGCCGTGTTCTACACCCACATCAAGGACATGCAGCGTGAAGTCAACCTGGCCAGCACGTTCTCAGGAGTTCTCCAGATTATCAAAAATACTGCTGATGTCGGCATATGGGGTGCGGAAGTCGAAGGCACCTTCGCCCTGGGTGATCACACCCTTTTGCTGGCTTCAGTCGGCTATGTTGACCCTGAATACAAGACGGTCTTGTTCGATTTAAATGGTGACGGTGTTGTTGATGACAAAGACAAGGATCTCGAATTGCCACGCGCAGCAAAATGGACATACAGCATCGGCCTGAACTATAACATCCAGGTTAGCGACAGGGGCTACTTCACGGCCCGGATCAATTACGCATACCGGGACAAATCCTACTTCAACGAAAACAATCGAGGCTGGATCCTGGCCCAGGATATTCTCGATGCAGGCCTGGACTACCGCACCGCGGGCGGGCGCTGGGTCTTTTCCATCTATGGCCGAAACCTGTTGAACGAGGTTAAGCATGGCGGTGATACACAGTTGCCGAACTTGCTCGGTCCGGTGCCAACGGGCGGTACTTTCTCTCCACTTTCCAAAGGCCGGATACTGGGTTTCGAGGTAACTTTCGACTATTGATACCTGAAGGCATTGCAATCTGTACAAGGCGGCCCCTTAACAGGGGCCGTTTTTTGCAAGAGGTCGCTTGCGGTCGAGAGGCTGGTCGCGCCCAAGGACGCTCTTACAGTTGCTGGTCTACCCAGGCGCGGATATTGCTGTCGAGGACTTTTAGCGGCACAGTGCCTTTACCCAGAACCTCGTCGTGAAATGCGCGGATATCGAAATCCTCGCCCAGTTTTTCTTCAGCGTAAGCCCGTAGTTCCTTGATCTTGAGTTCACCGATCTTGTAGGCAAGCGCCTGGCCCGGCCAGACGATATAGCGATCTATTTCGACCACGATGTCGTGTTCTGATTTGCCGGCATTTGCCTTGAAGTAATCAATGGCCTGCTGACGTGACCAGCCGAGGTAGTGCATACCGGTGTCCACCACCAGGCGGATGGCGCGCCATATTTCATAGGTCAGTTGTCCAAATTTTGAATAAGGATCTTTGTAAAAGCCCATTTCCTCACCCAGGCTTTCGGAATAGAGACCCCAGCCCTCGCTGAACGCGGTATACGATGGGTTCTGGCGAAACCACGGCACGTTTTCCAACTCCTGCTGGATCGAAATCTGCAGGTGGTGGCCCGGTACGGCCTCGTGCAGGGTCAGCGCCTCCATTTCCCAACGCGGACGGGTTTCCAGTGCATAAGTGTTGGCGAAGTAATAGCCGGGACGGCCGGCTTTCAGGGAACCTCTTTGGTAGTAAGCCGTCGTCGTTGATTGTTCAGCGTATGAAGGCACTTCGATCACGCCATAAGGTGTGCGGGGCAAATGCCCGAAAACCTTTGTCAGTTCAGGGTCTGCGCGCTTGGCGATGTCACGATATTCACGCATCAGGTCTGCGGCGCTCGTGTGATAGAACTGCGGGTCGGTTCGCAGGAAATGAAGGAATTCCTCAAAGTTGCCTTCGAAACCTGTCGACTTGATGATCTCATTCATCTCCGCGCGGATGCGTTTGACTTCCCGCAGGCCAATATCGTGGATTTCCTGGGGCGACAGATCCGTGGTGGTCCTTACCGCAACGTTGTGCCGGTACCATTCGGCTCCCGCCGGCAGGTCACCCATAGCGATGCTTTTTCGTGCTCCGGGCAGGTACTCGTTTTCCGCAAACTCCAGCAAGCGCTCGTAGGCCGGTACGACCTGTTGACTGAAAACGCTTTCGGCGCGTTTGCGCAAAGTTTCCGCCTGCAGGGGGTCTACGGTATCCGGAATCTCGACAAACCCGGTCAGTAAGGGACTGTCCGCGGCATCATCCACCAGTTGGTTACGAATTTGTTGCGGCACATCACGCAGGGTGATTGCAGGTGGCGTCACACCGGCTTCCAGACCATTGCGCAACAGCGCAATCGATTGGTCGAGATAAACCGGCAGGGCTTCCATGCGCGCCAACTGGTTTTCAAGGTCTGAGGCACGGGTATTCGGCATCATGGCAAGCAGACTGGCGATATCCTGTTGCGGCCCGCCCATTTGGTTCATCTGCAGGTAGTGCACGGGGAACTGCTGCCCCCGGACATCCGTCTCAAGGCGATCACGCAGGAGATCATAATTTACACGGTTTTCTTCTGACAAGGCATCCCTTTCTATACTTTCCATCAAGGCCAGCGCATTCCGCTCCGCCTTCTGACGGCGCATTATCCCCTCTTCTGAAAGATCGCTCAGGCGATCCTGTCCACGTGGGTCGCCAAGCCTGGTTGCGAACCCGGGGAACTCCAGCATTACCAGGTCATAGCTCAGCTGGAAGAAACGCTCTAACCTTTGTGCATCGCCGAGACTTTGCCTGTTGACTGTGAGCGCCTGGATTTCAGAGTGAATGCCATTTACTTCTTCCAGCCAGTCTGCAAAAACCGGGCCGCTAAAAAGCAGAAAAAGTGCAAAAACTGTATTAAGTTTTCTCATTAAGTATATTCTCTATCAATTTGATTATATTCTTTGTTATATTTTCTTTTCAAGTAATTTTCTCTTTTCATCGTCCGCCAGGAACGCCATCTCCAGGGCATTTGCCTGGGCCTGGCGCGTCATCGCCGGATCCAGGCCGGCTTTGGGGGCCGCAACTTCGTATTCATGCCGAAGGTTGATACCGCTGATGGAAGGGCCATCGGTATTGAGGTTGACCAGCAGCCCGCATTCCAGCAACTGTCTGACCGGATGAACACCATAGTTGTCCACCACACCGGTGTGGACATTGGATGTAATACTGACCTCAAGTCCAATACGGTGTTCCCGCAGGTAATCGACCAGCTCCGGATCTTCCAACGATCGTACACCGTGCCCGATCCGCGTGGCGCCGAGCTCGCGGATTGCAGACCAGACACTATCCGGACCACCTACTTCTCCCGCGTGGACGGTGATCTCAAGGCCGGCATCCCTGGCCCGCTTGAAATGTTCAGAAAACAGATCAGCTGAAAATTTAATTTCATCGCCGGCCAGGTCAATAGCAACCAGGTGATCACGGTGGGCGAGCAAAGCATCCAGTTCACGGTGGCAGGTTTCCGTGCCATAAGTCCGGCTCATGATTCCAATCATCTGCGCCCGTACACCGGTATCGCGCTCAGCCGCTTTGATCCCGTCGGCCACGGCATCGACCACGCCGGCGGGATCCAGGTCGTGGGTATTGCCCATGAACCAGGGGCTGAACCGCAGCTCAATGTAGTCAATTCCCTCGCTTTGCGCATCTACCACGTTTTCATAAGCTACCCGCCGGCAGGCATCCAGGTCATGCAAAATTGCCGTCAGGTAGCGGAACCGGCCGATATAGTCCATCAAACCGTCTGCCTTTCCATCAATCACAACATACGGCCTCAATGACTCAACATCGTATGCGGGCAACTCAATACCCTGCTCTTGCGCCAGCTCAATAATGGTCTCAAGGCGGACACTGCCGTCCAGGTGGCGGTGCAGGTCAATGAGCGGCAAACACGGATCGATGTAGGATTCTTGATTCATTGCCCTAACAGTACTCCTTCAAGATGATATTCTGTCGTGAAACCGGCTACTCGCATATTGCATGAGTTCCGCGATAATTATGAAGCCTTTCTGCTTATCCGCCAAGCACGCCAAAGGCGCTAAAAAGATCAAAATGGAGTAGGCGTACTTCATCTCTGCCTGGGTGAATTGTCAATTTGTAGTCACAAGATGTTTCATTCAAGGCCAGGCTATTTTCCCAGGACGTTCATCTGCCACAGGTCCTTGCGCTCCATTTGCAGGAAGGGTTTCATCACCAGGCATCCGGTTTTACCGATGCTTTTTTCCAGGTAGTGTAATTCTTCGAAATTGGCGCGTGTCCGTTCACCCACGGGCACTTCCAGACCATTCTCACGCATCAACAGCATACCCTTGGCGCGGATGGCAAGTTCGGTATAGATACGCAGGTAGCACAACATATCCACGACTATGGGGCCGTCAAACCTGGTTCTGAGGTCATCCAGGAACTGGCCTATTTTCGACCGGGAAAATTCACCGGAGTTAATCATGCCGATCAGGTCCATGTCGGCGTCCAGGTCAATTTCGAGCCAATCATGCATCGCACTCGCGCTGCGGCGGAATACATAATAAAAAAGGGGGGGCAAGACCAGCAGAACCGCCATGGTTTCAACAATGGGCGATACCAGGAAATGATTGAATATGGAGTGAATAAAGGAAGCTGCCAGCAGGCCGGGCAGGTAATAAGCTGGGTTGATCTCGATACTGCGCTCGGTCAACGTTTGCGACATGACGCCGAAAATCGCAGTTGCGCCACCATGCATAATCGCCGTTCCAAAACCCCGGACTATCCAGACACCCATGTTGGCCGATGAATGGTTTTGCAGGTAGTAAAAATTCTCAAGCAGGGCAAAACCCGCACCAACTGCAAAACCCATGATGGCCGCGTCCACCAGGAAGCCGATTCGACTGGAACGAAACAGGAAGACAATCACCAGCGCCTTGAGGCTTTCTTCCACCAGCGGCGCCACATAACGGGAGTAGGTTCTCAACTCCAAACCAGACTCAGCGAGAATCCAGCCATTGAGGTACAGGGCGGCGATGGTGCAAAGCCCACCGGCCACGATGACCCACAATACAGTCTTCAGGCTGACTAGTTTGTAGCTGTCCATGTAGAGAAGGGCAACCAGGAACATCAGAACCGGCAACAGGCCAACAGGTGCCTTCATAAGGGTATCGATGGTCATTCCAGGGCCTGACTAAAGAATCTTGAGTGAGATCATCCACTCATTATCGAACTTGTGGCCGCTGATGTAACCTTGTGCAAATCCCAGGGAAAGCGTCATTGGCAGGCGATGGACAATGGTAAAATGCAGGTCAGCCTGGAATCCCAGGCTGGTGTAGGTCTCTGAGAATTCCCCATCCCCAATGTCGGTTCCCAGCACCCCGGCAAACAGGGCCGCCCGTATCCAACTCAGGTAAAAAGCCGGTGTGCCCACTTCCTTGAAGGTGACGGGCGGCAGGTTCCACTCGAGCATTGACCTGGCAAAATTCTGGCCATGAAGTTGATCAATATCAAAGCCGGGAAAACTGTAAAAGTTGCGGTATCGTTTAATGTCACGGTCGTCCACATAGTTGTTGCCGTATGCGCCAAAGTACCAGTTGGCAAGCGTATTGTCCCGGTCACCGCCCGATATGCCTGCCGCGTTGTAAAGCCAGATCGAAGAGTGCTTTAACGGCAGTGCGAAACCAAAATCCAGGCCGGCGCGGACCTTTGGTACAAAATCGCTGCCTGCATAATCCGCGTAACCAGCCACGTCCCAGCGAAACCCTTTTTCATGGTCTACCGAACCCAGTGATTTGCGAGTGTGGGTGTAGGATAAATCAATATAGGCGGATGCAAGGTCTTCAAAACTGGTGGGCACATTCTGATTATTCGGCAATGTATCCAGCCCCGTGTAATAGGCTGCGGCAACATCCAGGTCCATTCGCCTGGGCAAATCGAAGATCAACGCTTTCTCGTAGCCGACGATGAAGGCGTCACCCTTACGGGCACGTTTTGTCGGCCCGAATAAATCATAGAAATCGGCGTTGTTATGCCAGTATCGTAAGCGCCAGTCGAGCATTTGGTATTCGACGTCTGCATGCAGACGCTCACTGGAAGAGTCTGAACTGTCGAGACTGTAGGAGGCATTGACGGTCAGGGAGTTAAACAGGATCGGATCGGAAAATTCCCAGTTATAGCCCAGGGCAACCGATCCCAGGTAACCCTCAATAATGGGATAGCGCCCCATGCCTTTGAGCTCGCGGTGTGGAATGTAAGACCCTTCGTTTGTGATCAGATCATCCAGTGGCACCTCTGCCGGTGAGCCAACACCCCACTCCGTCACTATCGGGTGCTTTTTTGCCACCTCGGAACCGAGAAAGGTAATCGCGCTGAGGTCTTCCAGCGGCTGCGGATCGATAAAGGAAGGCACGAAACCCTTTCCGGTAAATTCAAATACAATCAGCGAACCATCAGCCAATGGTGTCGGCCGAAAAAAGCCAGTCTCGGCATTACTGACTGCCTCCAACCCGCCGGTTTCTATCTCATAGCGAAATATATTGGAGATTCCAGTGTAATAAGCACTGCCGAACAGGTAGCGCCCATCCGGTGAGAACACAAATCCCTCAGGAATGGCGTCGCCAAATTTGAATTCGGCCACCGGTTGGGCTATTTCTTCCAGCAGATCGCTGACTCTGAACACCCGCAAAAACTGCTTGCCGTCCAGTTCACCCATGGACATAGAGATCAATTCTCCATCGGGGGAAAGGTCAATCTCGAATGGAACGGTCCCATAAGGCCAGGTGTAGACCTGGTTCCAGATGTCATACGGAGGAGGTATACGAACCAGAGTAACGTAGCCATTCAGATGGCGGAGGCCCCACAACGCATTGTCCCTTTTATCGAACACAAGGTCCCCGACGCGTGCATCTCTGAGTAGCATGCGATCTTTACCGGTCTTCAGATCCACTGTCATCAAATCGCGAAAATGATGATTGTCGGCAGTATAAAAAACCGTTTTACTCTGTGGATCATAGGCCGTAGATGAAACCATATACAGCATCGGGCCCTTGATATCCGTTACCCGCTCCACGGTTCCCTCGGCAATTGACAACACACCCACATGCGCAACGATTCCGGGAATACGGAAGGCGCCAACCATGGTGTTGTTTTCTGGATCGTAGAAAGACCGGGAAATCGAACCTGCCCCGCCCCGGGTAATTGGTCGGGCAGTTGTGAGAGGGAACTCTCGCACCGATTCGAGATTGGCGGCCTGGAACTGGTGCTCGAAAACGATCCAGTCATCCCAGGAATCATCCAGAGACTTGCCAAACACATGCGCGAATTGAGAGGCGTAGTAGCGTTCACTGTCTTCACTTCGACTCAACCATTCAATCAGCTGTTCCGGTGAATATTCGAGCGCCAGGTAATTCATGAACCGTGTGCCGTACAAATAGGCGTTCACACCGACCTGGAAATCGATTCGAGTGCCTTGCGAAACCAGGCCGAGAGCACTGTAAAACTCGGCATCGTCACGGACCATGGTACGAAACACCATTTCATCGAATGCACCCTGCGCGCGACCCAGTCCACCGGACATCCAGGTTTCGAGAAACACAGCGCTACCCTCCGCATACCAGCGAGGCACAGCCATCCGCGGTGTGGTCAGGTAGTAATAGAGTATCGACTCGGGATGGGCTCCGGTGGCTGAAGGCTTGCCACCGAAGAAACGTCGCCACCAGGCATCCTGTTCGTTCCAGGCATCGCCTGTGGCCACATGCACCAGTTCATGATTCATTGACGAGTAGATTCTTTCACTGCCCGGCAAGGTTTCAAACGTGTGGCCAGGCGGTGCTATGTCTATCATCACCAGGTTTACCGGAGACGAGGTAGCGGCAGCATTTCCATAGTCCGTGAAATCCTTTAGCAACACGGTCGTCTGAGCGTCGTAGGGAACCCAGTTAAAAATGGACTTCTGGAATTCCAGTGAGTTGTGAAAACTTCTCGCCGTATGCGGAACGAGGTAGGTCTGCAGAGGATCCTGGTAAATCAGTTGAAGGTCCTCTGTTTCCAGGACGCTCATATACCAGGGCTCCGCACGCAGTGGCGGGATCAAGCCCCAGATCAATGCCATCAACAACACGAGATTGAGCTTATTAAAACGCCGGTACATGACTTCTCTCCCCCAGCCAAATTCTAATTTTGGTTTCTATCCCTTCGATAAGCATAGCCTGAATTCGGAAATTAATGTACTTCATCCCCTTCCTCCCAATGATAATAATCACCTGGCTCAGGGGAAAATGGCAAAAAAAAACCGCCTGTGAGACACAGGCGGTAATTTTCAAGAAAGTACTACTGAATTGAATGAACTTACTGATTGACTCTTTGATTTGCGCGTTGAACGGCGCGTGCCGAGTCAAGCCGCTGTTGCAGGCGCTGATCGGCCATCAATTGCTCGAATCGGCCGTTAGACACCAATTTGTTGAAGCGCTGGTCGGCCATCAGCTCGAGGAAACGGTCATCGGAAATCAACTGGACCAGGCGCTGGTCGGCCATCAAATTGGAATAACGCTCATCAGCCATCAATGCGACGAACCGTTCGTTGCTGTTCATCTGGTTGAGGCGTTCGTTACTGCTCAGCTGTTCCATCCGCTGGTTACTGCTCAGCTGTTCCATCCGCTCGTTGCTGCTCAGCTGTTCCATCCGCTCGTTGCTGCTCAGCTGTTCCATCCGCTCGTTACTGTTCAGCTGTTCCATCCGCTCGTTGCTGTTCAGCTGTTCCATCCGCTCGTTGCTGTTCAGCTGTTCCATCCGCTCGTTGCTGCTCAGCTGTTCCATCCGCTCGTTGCTGCTCAGCTGTTCCATCCGCTCGTTGCTGCTCAGCTGTTCCATCCGCTCGTTGCTGTTCAACTGGCTGACCCGCTCGTCACTGCTCAACTGGCTGACCCGCTCGTCGCTGCTCAACTGGCTGGCGCGTTCGTTGCTGCTCAGCTGGTTAGCGCGGTCATTAGCACTCATTTGATTGGTACGGTCATTGCTGATCAGCCGGGTGGCTCGCTCATTCGTCATTAAATCCTGAAATCGCTGATCGGCCATGAGGTTGGAAAGTGCGTTCGCGTCGAGTTCATTCATGGAATCAACCAGGTCCGGATTGTCCACCATCCACTGAAATCCATCGGTTTGCATGAATTGAACAAGATCCTCGTCACCCAGAACGACGTCTTCTTTGGCGATTTGATCCGAACGGTAGCGTTCAGCCGGAACAATGGTACCTGAAGCCATCTCGCTGTCTGGCGGATAATTACTTCCAAAGAAAACGACGGCTGCGATCGCGACTGCGAGAGCTGCAATCAACATCCATACTTTTGTATTGCCATACTGTCCTGATTTCATCTTTCTACTCTCCCATTTGGTCCAATGACACAATCCGCGTTCCCGCCATGAAAAACAGCGGTCTTACATTCAAGTACTCCGTTGAGCATAAAAAGTTGGTAAAGACTCCGGAATACTCAGCGCCAGGCACCGAGCGTATCTTCATACACCCGCTCGCCATCGTGCGAAATCCCAATCCGTATATCCTTTCCATGGTTTTCCGAATCGGGTGATTGTCTTAAAAATACAACAAAATGGTGCTTTCCCTGATTCACCACGCGCATAGTCCCCCCCAGGAGTTCCAGCGTGTCAATAAAGCTGCCATCGCCGCGGTCATCCTGGGCGAAGCCGATGACAATTAAACCGGCCTTTTCAAGATCGAGCTCGATTTCAATAAGCTGACTTGAATCAAGATCAAACTCAATCGCCCGTCCGTTTTTGCTTACGTTCAGAGAAACGGTGCCGGACATACCGTCCAGGTCAAGCATCAGGCGGTCTCCCTGGCCAGGGGCTGTAACCTGGTCGCTGGCCACCATGGTACCCACCATGTTGACCGTGTCTTGCTGTGTTAACTTCCTGGAACCGGTCTCATAAAAACCAACCGCCAATAAAAGGCCGGCTGCAAATGCCAATCCGCCGGCAACTGGAGTGAGACCGGCGAAGAAACCCGGAAGCTTGAACAGCTTTTGCCTGTCCGGCAACTGTACCTGGTCAAGAATGGTGCTGGCCAGGGCGGGTGGCGGATCCAATTCCGGCAAATTACGGAATGCATTGTCCAGCCCAAGGAGCTCAAGCCGAAATGTAACAGCCTCCGGCGAAGAATCGAGAACTGCCTCCAGTTCCTTCTGCTCTTCCGAACCCAGCTCGCCGTCGATGCCGGCGTTAATCAGTTCTATAATGCGTTGATTCAACATGATCAGAAAATTCCACTTCCCTTGAGTTTCTGCTTCATCAACTGGCGCGCAGAATATAAACGCGATTTGACGGTTTTTTCCGGGATGTGCAGAATTTCACTGATCTGCCGGTAGCTGCATTCGGAGAAATGCCTCAGCACGACAACGGTCCTGTAATCTTCCTGCAATCCCATTAAACTTTCCTGAATGCCCCTGGAAATATCACCGGCGCGAACAAAATCATCCGGACCGCGCACGTTTGAAATCTCCCGGTCGTCGAGAGACACATGGTTCCTGTTTCGCTTGATCTGGTTAATCGACTCATTGATCGCTATCCGGTATATCCAGCTGAAAAATTTAAATTCAGGCTTGTACTGATCCAACTGCTCGAAGGCTTTTAGAAATACCACCTGTGTCACATCCGCTGCATCGTCCGGATTTCCAACAATGCGATAAGCGGCGTTATAAACAGGTCGCTCGTAGTCTCCCAACAACTGCTCCAGCGCCCGCCGGTCTCCACGCTTGCAACGTTCTATCAGCGCTTGATCTCGGCTATTACTCATAACTACTGTGCACAGGCAGAAAAGTTGGTGAAAAGGATGAAATAGTTCGGCACCGGATTTTCAAATGCTGAATTCATTGTCCTGAATCAGGAAGAAGCCGTATCGATAATGAACAGCTTGTCGAAACCCGAATAGCGGAAAATATCGTTGATGTGACTGTTGACATTGATCAGCCTGAGTTGAGAAGCGTTGACCATCAGGCGCTTGTGGGTCTTGAGCAGAACACCGAGTCCCGCACTGGATATGTATTCCAGTGCCGACATATCCACGATGCACTCATCCAGTACACGGTCCAGGAATTCCTGGGCCTTGGGAGCCTGTGCTGCATCCAGCCGGCCACTGACAACCACGGCCCCGCTGTTGTTAAAGTCGATGTCAAACATCCGCCTCGGCCACCTTGTTTGTGAATGTTATTTTGCTTGTTCGTCCATGATATTCGTAATTAATGGAATCCGCCATCTTCAGCACCAGGTATAGGCCCAGGCCACCGGGCGTTCGATCGGCCAGTGGTGCGTCCACATCCACCTGTCCCGATGCGGTGGGATCGAAACGATTCACATCGTGATCGGTGAGACTGACCTCAATCCCGTTATCGATTGGCTTCATCTCGATCAGTATTTCACAGATGGTCTCTGTGTTATAGGTCACCATGTTGACGAACAGTTCTTCCAGCGACAAGTCCACTTTCATGCGCAATGACTCATCGATATTGTCCTGCGCGAAAAACTGCTCCGTATCCGCCACAATTTTCTGGATTTCCTCAAAACTGCGCTTGTATCTTTTTCTCATGACGCGGCCTCCGGCAATCTCCTGACTAACACGATCGTAATATCATCTGCCTGCTGCACACCTTCACCGTGCTCGAAAGTCGCCGCGAGTAATTGCTTGCACAATTTTGACATGGGCAAACGATGGTAATATTCAAACAACTGCCCCACCCGCTTTTCTCCAAACTGCATGCCCTGCAGACTCTCATACTCGAAAATTCCGTCAGAAAGCAGCGCCAGGACATCGCCCGGTTCCATCTCAATCAGTGCTGCATCACCTGCATCTTCAATTTCGAGGATACCGACCGGGAAATTGGTGGGCTTGTGCCAATCACAATGTTCTTCAGCCGCCTTGAAATGCAGGATGGGTCCCTGGCCCCCGGAATGAAATCGCACAATGTGTGTCACAGGATCGAGAAATCCCATGAAGGCGGTAATAAACCGGTCTTCAGGAAGGTCTTCGGCCAACTGGTTATTTACGTGTTTGTACGCTTCTTCCAGGCTTGCGCCGCAACGGAAGGCGACACGCAGCATGGCCTGCATTTGCGTGGCCGAAAGAGCCGGCCCGAAACCATGTCCGGTGGCGTCACCCAGCAACATAAAGAGCTGGTCATCCAGCATGACCAGGTCGAACATGTCACCGCCGGTCTGGTCGGTCGGCAGAAATTGCCCGTGCAGATCATAGCCGGGTACCCCAGGCATTTCAGTGGGTAGTGTGCTCATCTGGATTTCCCGGGCCAGGGATACTTCTTCGTCCAGCCGTTCCTTGAGCAACAGGGCTTCGGTCAACTGGGTCCGCTGTACGGCAACCGCGCACTGGGCAGCGAGGATCATGGCCACCCGCTCATCATTGGCATCGAACACACCACTGTATTTGTTCAATAACTGCAGAACACCAACCGGCTGTTTTTCACGGCCCAACAGGGGAACATTCAAGATGGACTGGGTCTTGTACCCGGTGGCGCGATCCACCGCACCCCGGAAACGGGGGTCGCTGTAAGCGTCGCCTACGTTGATAATCTCCCGGCTGGCCAGGCATTCACCGACCAGCCCTTCCCCTGCAGCAATGCGTGGTTGTGGCATGAAGTGCGGCACTCTCATGACCAGTTCATCTGAATCCCGTTCAAACAGCCACAAAGCTCCCTTGTCAGAGGCAAGCACTGACTCGCCTGCCTGCACAACTTCAGTCAGCATGTGGTCCAGGTCAAAGGGTTCCGCGAGTTTCTGGGTGACTTCGAGAATCCTCGCAAGAGAATCCTGGCTCAGACGAGGTGGTGTAATTTCCTGGGTCATTAAAACCTTTGTTCCGGGCGAAATACCTTGCACAGTCTTAAATGTAGCAGAGATTGTCCGCAAAAGACGCGAAAGGCGCTAAAGAATTCAATCTGAAATCTCAGCTACAAATCAAGGCCAATCCGAATTAACTCTTTTTCGCGTTCTTCGCATCTTTAGCGGATAATTTACGGGTTCTTCGGGCTGATTCGTATCATATTTATAATATTTGTCTATTGTTTTAATAATATCTATCAATTTTACTTATAGCTGTGTTCTGGATACTATCTTCCCGTAAATTTAACCCGGCCGCTGCCGGCAATCATGTACCGTTCAAGCAAAGGAAACAAAATCATGACCGACATCATTCAATCTACCGTGCCCCAAGTGGTTTTCAAAACCCGTGTTAGGGATGAAAGCATAGAAGGTAGCAACCCTTTCCGCTGGCAGGAAGTGAGCACAGACGATATTTTCAAAGGCAAAAAAGTTATCGTATTCGCCTTGCCGGGGGCATTTACCCCTACCTGTTCCAACTCACATTTACCCGGTTTCGAGCAGAACTACGATGAGTTCAAGAACATGGGGATTGATGAAATTTACTGCCTGAGCGTGAACGATGCCTTCACGATGTTCCAGTGGGGCAGACACCAGTGCGTGGAAAAAATTAAATTGCTGCCCGACGGCAGCGGGAATTTCACTCGTTTGATGGGCATGCTGGTTAAAAAGGACAACGTGGGCTTTGGCGAACGTTCCTGGCGTTATTCCATGCTGGTAGAAGATGGCAATATCAAGCAGGTATTTTCAGAACAAGGCAAAAGCGACGAATGCCCGACAGATCCCTTCGAAGTCAGTGACGCCGATACCATGCTCAACTACCTGAAATCAGCCTGATTTCGCCAAAAGTCGCGTTCAATCCGGCCCGGGTTAAGCTGAACTATTCATATGGTTTGTTATCATTCTAAATGGGCTAAGCAAAGTCACCGGAGTCAATCATGAGCAAGATTCTAAAATCCTTACTGTTATCTTTTATTATGGCCAGCGCGATTGCACCTGCGATGGCAAAAGACGATCCGCCCGAGGTTTCCATTGAAGGCCTGGAGCTGGTCGACAAAAACCGGCGCGGTGAAATTTACGCGGACCCCGATATCGACTGGAGCCTGTACACACAAACGATGCTGGACCCAGCTACCGTTGCCTTCCGCCGGCACTGGCAGCGTGACCAGAACCGCAGCTACGCGTTCAAGATCCGTGCGAAGGACATGGAAAAAATCAAGATGGAAATGTCTGAGCTGTTCGATGAAGTCTTCACCAAAGAACTGAGCGAAAACGGCGGATATACCATCACGGACCAGGCCGGTGACAACGTGATGCGCATCAAGCCCGCCATCGTCGACCTGGACGTTTATGCGCCCGATACCCTGAATTCCCCCGGACGGTCCACGCAATTCACGGAATCCGCAGGCAGAATGACCTTGAAGCTCGAAATATACGATTCCGTTACCGGAGACTTAATCGCCGTAGCAAGCGACCGGAGAGAAGCGCCGCGCCGTGGTTACATGCAGTGGACCACCAGCGTCACCAACCGCGCCGAAGCCCAACGTATGCTGCAACGGTGGGCTCGTGACCTGGTCAAACGACTGGATGAAGCCCGCGGTGCAAGCAAAGGTGATAACTGAGCATAATCTGCAAATTGCAGCAGTCTCCCGGATGATGGTGCACGACAGCTACGCCCGGGCCGGGATTCCGGTGCAATCGGGATAGGGCGTTTATGCTTTCACGCCTCTCCCTGTGGATACTCAGCAAGCTTGGCTGGGCAGTCCAGGCGGATTATCCGGATGTAAAAAAATACGTGGTCATTGCTGCACCACATACCAGCAACTGGGATTTCCCGCTCGGAATTCTGGCTGCTAAAGCGGTGAATCTGGATATTCACTGGATGGGTAAACACGCCCTCTTCCGATGGCCCTGGGGTTGGTTTTTTCGCGCGCTCGGCGGCACCCCGGTTTATCGCGAGCAGAGTCTGAATCTCATTCAACAGATGGCCGAATTATTTGCCCAATCCGAGCGCCTTGTTTTGGCCCTGGCTCCGGAAGGCACCCGCAAAAAAAAAGACCACTGGAAAACCGGTTTCTATTACATTGCCCGCACCGCCAATGTACCTATCGTGATGGGCTACCTGGATTATGGACACAAGCAGGTGGGGATCGGTGGCGCATTTTATCCGGGCAATGACATAGAGACGGATTTCAATCAAATTCGCCAGTTCTACAAAAACAGGCGAGGGAAAATCCCGCAGAATGAAAGTCTGATTGAAGTCCACCAAAGAGAGGACTAGCCCACTGATGTCTCACTAGGTACACTCGAAGTTATTGGGCGATAAACCAAACCAACACCGCTTCGTGGTTTTTTTACTACTTGCTGGCGCGCTCGTCCGAAGTAAGGGGTCTTCTTCCAGGACCCTTTGCAACACGATTGTAGTGGTCAAGTAATCCTGGACAGTAATTTAGGTTCCTTTTCCGCCTGGGCCGGTGACAGCCCGGTAAAGTTCAGCGGTCTGCACTTGGAAGTCCAGCACAGCCTGCCGGTTTTCTGCTACCAGCCCACCGCTGTAAAGCGGTTTCAGGGCAAAACTTTGTGGCCCCGAGATGTCCACGAGTTCACCTTCCACCCGCTTGGACAGCGTGACGCTATAGTTACCAGGCAGCGCCATAGAACCCTTAGGCGGTGATTCCCAGGGCGCCAGATCGGTGCTCGCTTCAAGATTGACCGGGTCCGGCGCCGGGTAAGTAACAGGCGCACTGTTGTGTGTCGCGACTGCACACGGCTCGCCCCCAAAGGGGGTTCTTACATGTAATAGCGTGCTTGCGCGCGACTTTCCAGGGCGGTCGGCCCCAATGGACCTCTTACAGGTCTTGAAGAAAGGCCAGGAGAGTCTTGTTGCATTCTTCCGGCCGCTCTTGCTGAATCCAGTGGCCCGCTCCTTCCAGCCACTCGATGTGGCGTAAGTGGGGAACGACCGGCCGCATGCGCTGTTCCAACTGTTCGCGATCAATTCCCGCGATAACCAGGTCCTGGTCGCCTACGATGAACAGGGCAGGAATTTTCACCTCCGGGTCGACGTTTTCCATTAGCTCGTGATTACGGTCAAAGTTGCGGTAATAGTTGAGGCCACCGCGGAAACCCGCCCGGCTGAATTCCCCGACGTAAAATTCGAGATCCTCGTCACTTAACCATTGCGGCAGAGCTTTTGGCATTCCCCAGCGACCAATCCAGCCGCCGGCATCCTTGTGCTGATTGGTGATGACGGGAGCGTACCTGGGTGTGTCTGGAGAACTGAAAAGCATGCGCAGCAACCCTTCCGGGTTCGCATCATATTCCGCTTCCGCAACGCCGGGTTCCTGGTGGTAAAGAATGTAGTAAAAACAGTCGCCGTGACGTTGCTTCCAGATTTGTGTCGGCGCCTCCCGGGGCCGCCCGAAATACGGCACACTGAGGGCGGCTACGGCCCGGAAACGATCCGGGTGCAGCAAGGCCGCGTGCCATGCTACTAATGACCCCCAGTCGTGCCCCACGATGACGGCCTGATCTGCCCCGGCTTCGTCAACGATCCCGGCCATGTCGGCTGCCAGGTGCGCAATGTCGTAAGCACGAACGTCAGACGGCGCATCGGTATCGCCGTAACCTCTCATGTCGGGAGCAATTACGTGGAAACCGGCCTCGGCCAGTGCATCAATCTGGCGCCGCCAGGAATACCACGATTCCGGCCAGCCATGCGCCAGGATGACCAACGGATCGCCGACTGTGCCAGCCTCTGCGACCCGCATGAGCAGGCCGTTATTCGCAACTATTCGGGTCTGGATCATCACCACCCGGCTACTGCGACGGAGCTTACTGGTTGGCCTGGCGCTCCTTGTAGCTGCGTATCGCCACGTTAAAACGCTCGGCAATCCGCTCTTCCATATCTACGGAATAATTGAATGATGAAATAATCGCCTGCTTGTTACCCTCGGTGTTTTCCGGGTTATCTTCAGCCGCATGGAGACACTCACGAAAGACCTCCACCTCAACCTGGAAGGTTGCGATTTGCGCCTTCGCTTCTTTCAGCTGATCGTAGCTGGCGTCATCAGCAATTTTGTCAGGTGATGCGGGCAGGACACATTTTTGTGCGTCCGGGGGAAGCACCACTTGATACTCTTCAGCATCATCCTGGGCCTGGGCTGAATTGAACAGGAAACCGGCTGCAGCAATAATTAGAACTCTTTTCACGTTATAACTCCTCGAAAATCCAAAGGCGATTATATATGAAAGTTTCGGCACAGTTGACTTTAGCTGCACAACAATTGAGTCTTACGCGCTGAATAGCATTCCGGAGCACCAGATGCATCAACTCTTCAAGCCAAAAACATTTGCTCGATTCCTGGTCATTTTACTTGTATGCCTGCCCGTAGCGAGCCAGGCCGCTCTGGATGCTGACCTGCTGAATGGCCTTTCGGCCAGGTCACTGGGCCCGGCGGCGGTCAGCGGCCGGATTACCGCCATCGATGTTGTATCAAGCAACCCGGGGCACATCGTGATCGGCGCCGCTTCCGGCGGTGTGTGGATTTCGGAAAACGGCGGTCTGACCTGGACACCGGTGTTTGATGAGCAGCCGGTCGCATCAATCGGGGCCATCGCCATCAACCAGTCAAACCCGGACATCATCTGGGTCGGCACGGGAGAAGGTAATGTACGGAACTCCACCTCGATTGGCGGCGGCATGTTCAAGTCCATAGATGGTGGAAAGAGCTGGAAACGCCTTGGCCTGGAGAATACTGAGCGGATCAACCGCATCGCCCTGCACCCGGGTAAACCCGGCACTGCCTACGCCGCCGCGCTGGGTACCCTGTGGGGTGAAAACGAGGAGCGTGGTATTTTCAAAACTACCGACGGTGGCGAGACCTGGAATAAAATTCTTTACGTGGACCAGAAAACCGGTGGCACGGACATCAAGATCGATCCTTTCAACCCGGACAAACTGTACGCCAGCATGTGGCAACACCGCCGCTGGCCCTGGTTTTTCAAATCCGGCGGACCCGGTTCAGGAATGTATATTTCCTGGGACGGCGGTAAAAGCTGGAAACAGAAAACCGAGGAAGACGGTCTGCCCGAGGGGGAACTGGGCCGCATCACCTTTGCACCCTCGCCCGCTCAGGCCGGGCGTGTTTACGCCCTGGTGGAAGCGGACAAAAGCGCGATGCTGCGTTCTGACGATGGTGGTGAGAACTGGGCAAAAACCAATGAAGATCACGATATCGCCATCCGGCCGTTCTATTATTCCGAAATCACAGCCGATCCTGAAAATGCAGACCGCGTTTACAATATTTTCACGCAATTGAGTGTTTCCATTGACGGTGGAAAATCCTTCGAGCTGAACCCGCTGATTGTTTGCTGCGCACCGTCCAACACGGTCCATATAGACAACCACGCATTCTGGATCAATCCCAGTGATCCCAAACACCTGGTTATCGGAAATGACGGCGGCATCGCGATCAGCCGGGACCGTGGTGAGACCTGGCGGTTTGTCCGTAACCTGCCGCTGTCACAGTTCTACCACATCCGGGTGGACCAGGATCACCCTTATCACATCTACGGTGGACTGCAGGACAACGGCTCCTGGCGCGGCCCTGCCGAGGTCTGGGAGAATGCCGGGATACGCAACCTGCACTGGCAGGAAGTGGGCTTTGGCGACGGATTCGATACCATGCCCGAGCCCGGCAACACACGCCGCGGTTACATGATGTCACAGGGCGGCATGTTATCGACCTGGAACCTGGATACCGGTGAGGAGCGCCTGATCCGCCCTGCCTCACCCAGCCCGGATATTGAACTTCGATTCAACTGGAACGCCGGTCTGGCGCAAGACCCGTTTGAGTCAGCGACGATCTATTTTGGCAGCCAGTTCCTGCACAAATCCACCGACCGCGGCGCCACCTGGACGGTAATCAGTGGTGACCTGACATCGAATGACCCGGCCAGGCAGACCTTCAAAGAAAGCGGCGGTTTGACTTACGACGTCACGGCAGCTGAAAACTACACCACGATTGTTGCGGTGGCGCCCAGCCCACTGGAACAGGGCACGATCTGGGTCGGCACCGATGACGGCCGGGTTCATGTCACGCGTGATGGCGGAGAAAACTGGAATCGAATCGACGGCGGCGCGAAAGCTGCACCCCAGGGCGCATGGGTACCGATGATTACAGCTTCACCGCACGATGCCGGCAGTGCCTTCGTGGTTTTTGACGACCACCGGCGCTCCGACATGGAGCCTTACGTTTTCCGGGTAGAGGATTACGGCAGCAGGTGGAAAAGCCTGATTACCGGTGAACTGTCCGGCTACGCACTGTCCGTTCTGCAGGACCCGGTCGATCCGGAATTGCTGTTCCTGGGCACCGAATTTGGCCTGTTTATTTCGGTGAATGGCGGCGGCAGCTGGACCCGGTTCATGGCCGGCGTTCCGACGGTTTCGGTGATGGATATGGCCATCCAGAAACGGGAAAACGACCTGGTGCTGGGCACACACGGACGGTCCATCTACGTACTGGATGATTACAGCGCATTACGCGGCCTGAAGGAATCCCATTTTGAGCAGCGCTTGAAGATCCTTTCCGCAACACCAGGCCAGCAATACGATCCCGGTCAAACGCCATCGACCCGTTTCACCGGTTCCGGTGAATTCCGGGCGGAGAACGAACCTTACGGGGTTATATTGACATTCATGGCCAGCGGTGATGACCTCCCCCACCCCGACAAAGACATTGAACGTGAGCGCAGCATTATCAGGCGGGAGCAGGCCACCAGTACCGGGAATGAAAATCACGACGCCAAAGAAGACAAGGATGAAGAAGACAACGAAATAGACGAACCATCAAAAGTGGAATTGACGGTCCGGGATGAAAACGGTGAACTCATCCGAAAACAAAAATTCCTGGTGCACCAGGGCATCAACCGGATTACATGGGGCCTCGAACACGACGGAAACCGGCCAGTGCCAGGCCCCGAGCCCGATGAACTCGAAGACGGCCTCCCGGGCGGACCGGAAGTACCCCCCGGCCAATACCAGCTTACTCTTAGCCTGGATACCGATGATTCCGGTCCTGCAGAAGCCAGCGTCAACGTCACTGTATTGCTTGATCCACGCTCTGCAGTGACTGCTGAAAACCGCCTTAAAAACTATGAAACCCAACTGGCTTTGCAGGAGCTGGCAAAAACGGCTGTCACGGCGATAGAACGAATCCGGCAAGCAAGGACAGACGTGGAAACCACGCTAAAACTGATCAGTGCCCGGGACAGTGAAGATGACGACGAAACACTCAAGGCACTGGGTGAACAGGCTGATGAAGTCAAAAAAGGCCTGGATAAACTGGAAAAACGCTTCCGCGTGCTGCCGGAAACGAAAGGTCACGTCTACAATGATGACAAAGTGGTCAGCAGGATCGGCATGGCGCAGTATTACGTAGGCAGCACCTGGGATGCGCCCACGGACACGGCGGCAATCTATATCGAACAGGCCCGGGCCTCGCTGGATGAAGCGCGCGAAGCTCTGAACCGATTCATGAGTGAAGATGTCGCGGTATTTGGCAGCGCTGTAGACGAGGCCGGCATTGGCCTGTTCGCGCCCGTTCCACCCTTGAGCCAAATACTGCACGAAGGCGGATGAAACCAGGTATATAAACCCACGTATATGAATATTATCAAGGACGTTGCGCAGGCCATTCTGGATGGCTTCGACCGGCATTACGAACTATTCCGGCATTACAGCCAGGAAGGCAAGCTGTGCTTTGAAGAGGCGGACTGGGCCCGATCCACCAATGCCAGCGCAAAACGTATCGTGGGTTACGAGGAAAGGGTAAACAAAACTGTCGCGGCGCTGCACCGGGATTACCCCAAAGCCGGCGACAAGTATGAACTTTGGCCAGGAATCAAGATTGCTTTTATTGGCAAGCTGATGGGGCATCTCCAATCTGAATGTGCTGAAACATTTTATAATTCAGTTGCTTGCAGAATGCTTCATAGAGATTACTATAATAGCAAATACATCTTCTGGCGCCCTGCCATCAGTATCGAACACCTTGAAGGCAGCAAACCGACTTACCTCAGTTATTACCCGGCAAGCGATGGTCTGAGGCGCTGTATACTGGAGATTGTCACCAACTCCGGCTTGTCCAACCAATGGGAAAACCTGCGCCGGGATATCCGCTATCTTGAGCGCATTTTGCTGGGGCGCCGGTCGCCGGGCTGGAAAGCCCAGCCGAATTTCCAGATCCAGGTACTGGACAGCCTGTTCTGCCGCAACAAGGCGGCCTATATCGTCGGCCGGGTGGTCAACGGTGATATCCGGCAAGCCTTCATCGTACCCATCCTGCAGAACGCTGACGGCACCATTTATGCTGACTCGCTGTTGATGCGGCAAAAAGACGTAGCGATCCTCTTCAGCTTTTCGCGGGCCTATTTCCTGACGGACATGGAAGTGCCATCGGCCTATGTGTCTTTTCTGCTTTCCATCATGCCCCGGAAATCCGTCGTGGACCTGTATGCGATGCTCGGCTTGCAAAAACAGGCCAAAACCCTCTTCTACCGCGAACTGCAGCATCACCTTAACCATTCCAGGGATAACTTCCAGCTGGCGCCCGGTGTGAAGGGCATGGTCATGCTGGTGTTTACGCTGCCGTCATTCCAGTTTGTGTTCAAACTGATCATGGACAAATTCGACCCGCCCAAAACCGTGACAAGGGCAGAAGTCAGAGGCAAGTACCAACTGGTCAAGAATCACGACCGCGTCGGCCGCCTGGCGGATACGCTGGAGTACTCCAATGTCGCCATCCCCCTGGACCGGATCGACCCGGGCCTACTTGACCAATTACACGAGCGCGCGGCCAGTTCAATTGAGGAAGTCGGCGACAAGCTGGTCATCAGCCACATCTATATCGAACGTCGCATGGACCCGCTGGACAAGTACCTGGCTCATGCCAGCAAGGAAGAGCGCAAGCACGCCATCGTCGAGTACGGCAACGCCATAAGGGACCTGGCCGGCGCCAACATATTCCCGGGAGACATGCTGAAGAAGAACTTCGGAGTCACCCGCCTCGGCCGCGTGGTTTTCTACGATTACGACGAAATCTGTTACATCACGGAATGCAACTTCCGCAGGATTCCCCCTGCCCGTGATTACGAAGACGTCATGTCGGATGTACCATGGTATTCAGTGGAAGAACACGATGTGTTCCCCGAGTCTTTCGGTCCCTTTTTCTTTGCCTCTGAAAAAGACATGAAAATCTTCAAACAGGATCATGCCGAACTGATGACGCCCGCCTGGTGGAATCAGGTCAAGGAAAACATTATCAATGGAGACATGGCCGACGTCTTCCCCTACCCCAAAAAACGCCGCTTCAAATACCGCTATGGCGAGTAGCAACGTTCATTAACGAAGCCGCGAACCCCATTCAGCGTCTTCTGCGTCCTCTGCGGATAAATTCCTGCCTATAAAGATCTCATCCGCTGGTCCAGTCCAGCGACGTGCGGGCCGCCCGCTTTCGGCGCCAGCGGGCCAATATGCGGTAGCCCAGCAAGACCACCAGGATAAAGATGTAAATCGAGGGCTCGAGAATATCCTTCTTGACCTGCCAGTAGAAATGCCACACACCCAGGCAGGCAATGACGTAAACCAGGCGGTGAAGCTTTTGCCAGTGTTTGCCCAGGCGCCGCATCATGCCCTTTGTCGATGTAACCGCCAGCGGCAGCAGCAACAGCAAAGCGCTTATCCCAATCGTGATGTAAGGCCGCTCAACAATATCCTCTATGATCACCGGAATGTCGAAATGCTGATCCAGGCCGGCATAGGTTAGGAAGTGCATCAAGACGTAGAAAAATGCGAACAAGCCGAGCATTCGCCGGAATCGAATCAACCAGTTCAAGCCGGTCCATTTCCGTAACGGGGTGACCGCCAGCGTAATCAGCACAAAATTCAGCCCCCACTTGCCCAATCGATGAATCAATTCTTCGATCGGGTTTGCTCCCAGGCTCATACCGGCCAGACCGAATAATTCCAGGCCCAACTTGCCTAGCGGCAGCAGGCACAGCAGGAACACTACGACTTTGAGTACGCGAATATTTTTTGTTGTCATTGATTCAACAAAGCCCGATATTTCTACAGAGCACTAGTCAATAATTCTTGCGCAAATCCAGGCCCGCGTAGAGATGCGCAACCTCATCAGAATAACCGTTGAACATCAGCGTGGGCTGCTTGGCGGCAAACAGGCTGCCGCCAATGCGACGCTCGCGAGCCTGGCTCCATCGCGGATGGTCCACTTCAGGATTCACGTTGGCGTAAAAACCATATTCACCGGGGGCCGATACCCTCCATGAATTGCGCGGCTGGCGACGGGTGAATTTAATTTCCACGATGGATTTAATGCCTTTGAAACCGTATTTCCACGGCACAACAAGGCGTAACGGTGCACCGTTTTGATTGGGTAAAGTTCTGCCGTACACACCAACAACCATCAGTGTCAAAGGGTGCATGGCTTCATCGATAGTCAGGGCTTCAACATAGGGCCATTTCAAAACGGACCGCCTCTGCCCAGGCATTTGATTTGGATCGTGCAGAGTTTTGAATTGTAGAAACTTTGCATCGGAATTCGGCTTGAATCGCTGGAGCAGGTCACCCAGTGGAATGCCAACCCACGGCACCACCATGGACCAGGCCTCGACACAGCGGTGCCGGTATACCCGGTCTTCCAGTGCATGTGGGCTGATCAGGTCCTCAAAGTGATAGTCTCCCGGTTTATCGCACTCACCCGAAACTTTGACCGTCCACGGACGGGTCACGAACGCCTGGGCGTTCTGGTACGGGTCCTCTTTACCGGTACCGAATTCATAGAAATTGTTGTAAGTAGTGACATCTTCCCAACTGTTCGGCTTCTCATCGGTGCTGAATGGCCCAGGAACTGTTTCAAGGTCGCGTTCATCCGCCAGCAATCGACCTGTCAATACAGATGAAGCGATCCCGGCACCGGCTACAAGGCCGGCCTCGCGGAGAAACTGCCGGCGGTTCAGAAAATTGGCTTCACTGGTAATTTCCCAGGAGAGTATTCTGTTACTTGATTTCATGTCCCAATCCATTTTATTTAAGGCACTATTTTGAGTTCCACCATTAGACCCTTGCAATGGCCATACCATTACATCGAAAATCAGGTACAAGCACAAACTATGTGAAATAAACGATGAGAAAAACAGTTGCGAGTCAGGGCCTGAAGATCGTCACCGAACATGCCGGCAAAAACCGAAAATTCATCGCCATCGCAGGCAATATCGGATCGGGTAAGTCATCGTTGCTCGATTTTCTTACCAGCACCTACGACGTGTCGCCATTCTATGAACCAAATGACGACAACCCTTACCTGCAGGATTTTTACAAAGATATGAAGCGCTGGGCATTCCAGTCCCAGTTGTTTTTTCTCAGCAACAAGTTCCGTATTCACCAGGAAGCGGATCGCACGGCGGGTGTCGTTATCCAGGACCGGACCATCTTCGAGGATGCCGAAATTTTTGCAACAGCCCTGCACCAGATGAGGAAAATCGATAAGCGTGACTGGCAAACCTACTGGAGTTTTTACCAAACTATCCTCGAGGCCATCCAAGGCCCTGACCTGATGATCTATCTGCGCTGCCCAATGCGGGCATTACGCCGGCGGATCCGCGTTCGTGGCCGCGAAATGGAGCAGGACATTCCCCTTGCCTACCTGAAACGCCTGGAGCGCCTTTACGAAAACTGGATCGCAGAATACACGCTGAGCGAAGTGTTGGTATTGGAATCCGACAGCCTGAACTTCGTCGATGACCTGGTTGACCGGCAGGATGTTTGGGAGAGAATTGAAACCCTGTTACCTTCAACCCTGAAGCGGTCTGGGTTCCAGTCTTGATTGGTCAATCTGAAACCTGTATAAAATCCGCCATGCCAAACATTAGATTCCCAGGCCTCCTGTCTGTCGTGTAAACCGCTTAAACCCCTTCTGCAAGTACTTCAGTTAGCTTTTTATTCCCCGTTTGTTTCTTAGACGGGAATACGAGCCTGAATTCCTGTTATAGATTTCATCAATACGAATGTATATACCGGAATAGTACTTCCTTATTCTCTATATATTTGTTGTTTTTAACCGCTAAATATACGCTAATATAATGCGTTTTAACTTAAATTATTACTTATAAAAAGTAACTTTACTTATTGTTTTTAAGAACATTATATTGACAACAGTAATTCAATAAGTAAAATAATGAGGCCTATATTCGCCCCATTATTCTTTTCATGCCAAAATTATCGAAATCGCAAATTACTGATCTCACTGTAAGAAACGCTCGGCCAAAAAAACAACGATATGAAATTCGTGATTCCCTATTGAGGGGTTTCATGCTTCGTGTGAACCCCTCTGGTACCAAATCCTGGTACATCCAGCTCGACAGGAACCACAAACAAAAAATTGCAGATGCGGCTGTATTGACTGCATCCGTGGCTCGTTACAGGGCGAAAGACATTCTGGTAAGGCAATCCTTGACCGGGGGTGGCTTGCCCGGTAAAGCAAGCAAGTTAACGCTTGGAGAATTCCTGCAAGGGCGATATAGCCAGTTGAAAAAGCGCCAAAGCAGGTATGGGCAAAGAGACCTCAGGAGACTGTGTGCGGCCCTGGGGACATTGCTGGAAGAGCGGCTCGAACACCTGGGCTTGAGCAAGCTGGAACGCTGGAGATTGAGGCGGGAAGGTCAGGTCAGTCCTGCTACCGTTAACCGGGAGCTTTCCATGCTGCGCACAGCTCTGGATCAGGCATGTAAATGGCAACTCCTGCTGCTTAACCCGGCCATCAAGGTAAAGTTGCGGAAAGTCCCGCAAGCCGGAACGCCACGTTTCCTGACGCAGGCGGAACGACAACGTTTATTTACGGTATTGTCCGGACGCAACGACCGGATATCCACCTTGCTGCAATTGGCGCTGAATACCGGCCTCAGGCGGAATGAGATTTTCAGCCTGCGCTGGAAGGATGTCATTCTTGGCCCCAACCCTTCCATCATCATTCAAAAGTCCGGGAAATTTCAAAATGCGAACCGGAAAATTGCACTTAATAACAGTGCCGTCAGCGTGTTGACCACCTGGCAGTCCGAAAGGCGCAACAGGACCTACCTTGTATTCCCCGGCGCCTCCGGCGGACAGCTTAAAACCGTCAATACCGCGTGGAAACGGCTGATGAATGAAGCCGGGATTCGCCACTTCAGCCTCAATGACTGCCGAGACGATTTTGCAGTGCGACTGGTGAAAGCCAAAATACCGCTAACCCATGTCCGTGAATTACTTGGGCATTCCTCCATCGCCCTTACAGAGCGCTATGCTATTTTCGCCCCGGGCAAGCACCAGGACGCTGTCGCCTGTCTGGACATTGATTTAGCAGATCGTAGTGATTTAGCAAACCCTGTGGCCTGATTGTGCCTTTGAATGGAAAATAGGCTTACAATTTGATGATTGGCATTGAGCAATCCTAAAGGAAATCAAAATGACTAAGTCTTTTTATCCACCCGCCCGAACCCTTATGGGCCCCGGACCTTCCGACGTCAATCCCCGTATCCTCGAAGCGCTGTCGCGGCCGACAATCGGCCACCTCGACCCGGCTTTTGTCGGCTTGATGAATGACGTGAAACGCTTACTCCAGTTTGCTTTCCAGACCGACAGTGCCCTGACCATGCCAGTGTCCGCACCAGGCTCTGCAGGCATGGAAACCTGTTTTGTCAACCTGATATCGCCAGGCGACAAAGTGGTCGTGGCCCAGAACGGTGTATTCGGCGGGCGGATGCAGGAAAACATAGAACGCTGCGGCGGAGAGGCCGTGATGGTACATGATGGCTGGGGCATGCCGGTCGACCCACAAAAAGTGGAGGATGCGCTGAATAGCCATCCGGATGCCCGCGCCATTGCTTTTGTACACGCGGAAACATCCACCGGCGCCCGGTCCGATGCGGCAACCCTGTGCCAACTGGCTCAGGCTCATGATGTACTGAGTATCGTCGATTGCGTAACTTCACTGGGTGGTATCGAGGTAGACGTGGATGGATGGGGAGCCGATGCAGTTTACTCGAGTACACAGAAATGCCTGTCCTGCGTACCGGGGGTTGCGCCCATCACGTTCAGCAAACGCGCCCAGGAAACCATCCACAAGCGCTCAAATCGAGTCCAGAGCTGGTTCCTGGACATGGATCTGGTCATGGCGTATTGGGGAGAAACATCACAACGCACCTACCACCACACGGCACCCGTCAACTCCATCTACGCCATTCACGAAGCACTGATTATCCTTGAAGAAGAAGGGCTGGAAAATGCCTGGGCCAGGCACCAGGCGAACCACCTGGCGCTGGAAGCCGGCCTCGAAGCTCTTGGGCTTGAGCTGATCGTACCAAAGCACAGCCGCCTGCCTCAGCTGAATTCCGTTATTATTCCCGAAGGTGTTGACGAAGCCGCGATCCGCCGGCAACTGCTGGATGAATACCAGCTGGAAATTGGCGCAGGTCTCGGCCCACTGGCCGGCAATGTATGGCGCATCGGCCTGATGGGTTACGCTTCCAACCGTAAAAACGTACTTTTTTGCCTTGGAGCGCTGGAAGGCGTGTTAAACCGGTCTGGCGGCGTAGCGGAAGCGAGGGCGGTTTATTCCACATCGTAGGAAAATGACGGAATATCTGACAGCATCAAGTAAGGAAGGCACTCTGGAAATCAATGTCCAGAACGACTGGCTGTTCAACAACATTCCTGATCTGACCGAAGCACTGGACCGGATAATGCCGGACCAGGAAAGAAATGTCGTGTTCAAATGCGGTGGTTTGCAGGAATTCGACCTGTCCAGCGCCTGGCTGCTGTACGACAAATCTCTTGAATTCGAAGAACTCGGTTTGGATACTGAATTCCAGGGTTTCAGGGCAGCCCATTTCAAGTTTCTGCAACACATCATTGATGCCGCAGCGGTCAACGAATACATCCCCGGTTTTTTTGACCGGAAACCGGATCCATATTGGCAAAAAGCCATCGAGAAACTCGGCGAAAACACCATCGAGGCCGTTGAGTCTGCCGGGTATATTGCCCACGCCGTGCTCGATGGCGTCAAGCGGCCTTCCCGCTTGCTTATCGGTGAAACGATCCGGCAGATTCATGACACCGGAGTGGCCGCCATCCCCATTGTCGCCACGGTATGCTTCCTGATGGGTATCGTTATGGCTTACCAGAGTGCACTGCAACTCGAGCAGTTCGGGGCAAACATCTTCATGGTGGACCTGGTAGCCAATTCCATATTCCGCGAGATCGGCGTATTGCTGGCAGCCATCATGGTCGCCGGCCGCTCGGGCTCGGCGTTTGCCGCTGCGCTGGGCACAATGAAACTGAATGAAGAGGTTGATGCACTCCGCGTGATGGGCCTCAATCCCAACCAGATCCTGATTATTCCCCGCGTGCTGGGCCTGGTGATCGCCCTGCCCCTTTTGACCTTGTTTGCCAATGCAGCAGGGCTGGCCGGGGGGGCCTTCATTGGCGCCACTGTACTGGACATCAACTGGCTGATGTTTACTGAGCGCCTGGCCTACACGATCGATGTGAACGATGTCCTGGTCGGGCTGAGCAAGGCGCCGGTGTTCGCCTTCCTGATCGCGGTAACCGGTACTTTACGTGGCATGCAGGTCAACAGTTCAGCCGAAGAACTGGGAAGACTGACGACGGTTGCCGTTGTCCAATCCATTTTCCTGATCATCGTGGCAGATGCCCTATTCACCATCATTTATTCCAGACTGGGCTTTTAGAGACTGTTAACAGATGACCGAAAAAATTATTTCAATTCGCGGACTGGTTAACCGTTTCGGTACACAAACGGTACATGACCAACTGGATCTGGAAGTCCGGCGGGATGAAATCCTGGGCGTTGTGGGCGGCTCGGGGTCGGGCAAATCCGTGCTGTTGCGCAGCATACTTGGTCTGCACAATCCCAATGCAGGATCAATCGAAGTCCTGGGTCAGAAAATCCGGTACCAGAAACCCGGCCCCCATAAAGATTGGGGAGTACTGTTCCAGAGCGGGGCCTTGTTGTCCGGCCTGACGGTCCAGGAAAACGTCGAACTGCCCATTGCACTTCACTCCAATATGTCACTCGAAATTCGCCGCGAGCTGGCCATACTGAAAATATTCATGACCGGCCTGGATATGACTGCCGCCGGCAAATACCCCTCGGAACTGTCCGGTGGCATGCGCAAACGCGCCGGCCTGGCCAGGGCCCTGGCGCTGGACCCGAAAATCCTGTTTCTGGATGAACCCACGGCCGGCCTGGACCCGATCGCCGCCACGGAATTCGATGAACTGGTAAGCTACCTGCATGACAACCTGGACCTCACCATCGTAATGATTACACACGATGTTGATACCTTGTTCGGGATCTGCAACCGTGTAGCAGTGCTGGTCAACAAGAGCATCATCGTCGATACTCTGGAAAACATAGTCGCCAACGAAGACCCCTGGATACAGGAATATTTTGGCGATCCGCGAGCCATGAGGGCAAGAAAAGCCATGCAGGACCGGTAAAAAAACATGTTCAAAGGCAACAACAACTTTGTCGTCGGAATGTTCGTCAGCGTATCCATCGCTGTTTTTGTCGGTTTTGTCCTGTGGCTGACCGGTCGCAGCGGCGTGGAGGAAATGGAAAATTATTCGATGATGTTTCACCGCGATGTCAGCGGGTTGTCAATCGGTGGCCCGGTGAGCTTCATGGGGGTAAATATTGGTACAGTGACCAGGATGCAACTGGTCCGAAATGAAAATATGAACGTGCGTGTGGATATCGAGATACTGGAAACCACTCCGGTGGACAGCGGAACCTTCGCCAGCCTGGCCTTCCAGGGCATTACCGGCGTAGCCGTAATCAACCTAAGCAGTGACCCCGGCCTGCATGACCCGATAGTCTTGGAACCCGGCCATGAATTCCCGGTGATCCCGGTGCGTGATGTCGGCCTTGCCGCCCTGCTCTCCAGCGCGCCCAAGATCATGAACCAGATGGATGATCTGCTTACCCAGGCCAACCAATTGCTCGGTGAGCAGAATCGTGCGGCAATCGCCAGTACACTGGAAAACCTGCAATCCCTGGTTTCCTCCCTTGCAGAAAGCCGTGAAACGATTGCCAGACTGCCGTCCGACCTGGAGCGTACACTGGCCGGAATTGAGGCAACGGTTGACCGCATGCAAGGCATCCTCAAAGACGCCGAGCCAGGCCTGTCATCCATCGTCGGCAACATCGACCTGACCAGTGAAAATCTGGCCAGCCTGACGGCTCGGCTGGATAACTGGATGGCAGAAAATGAAGCCGGTCTGCAACGCTTTGTCGAAGAAGGTTTGGGAGAAGCACCGGAACTGATCAGCAGTGCCCGGCAGGCCTTGCGTCAACTCGAAAAACTGCTGCAGGAAATGCAGAACAGCCCTTCGCAACTCATCCACCGCGTACCCGAAGATGCTTTGGAGATTGACCCCTGAAATGAAGAAAATAACAGCCATCATGGTCCTGTTGGCCGTGACCGTTCAAATCACTGCCTGCAGTGGCCTGATGACCAGCGACAAGGAGGCCAGGCAAATTTACCTGCTGGAACCCTACACCGGGTATTCCGGCACGGATGCGGGCGAAGCATGGCCCGCGCTCGTTATTTCAGTGTCTGCTGTTCCGGGCCTCGATACAGACCACATCCAGGCGCTGGGCGCTGACGCCCGGCTGATCCAGTACGCCAATGGACGCTGGACGGATTATTTGCCTGAGGTTTTAACTTCAGTTATACGCCGGTCACTGGCTTCGGCAAGGCGGTTCGAGACGGTGAAGACCACTATTGGCAGTGATATTGACTATTGGAAACTCAAGCTGGAAGTCCAGCAGTTCTATGGCATTCTCGACGCGGCAAACGGGACTTCTTCGGTTAAGGTCCGTTTCGAGGGTGACCTGCAGTGCCACAACCAGGAACATCATTTGCAACTAAGTGCTTCAAGGCCTGTCCAGGAAGACCTTCTTTCAATAGTGGTAAGCGCACATCAACAAGCCCTTGACGACACCAGCAGGCAACTAATGGAACATGTCATCAATTTTTGTAAATAAACGCTCCCCTTTCTTCTTGAACAGTGTCCTGTAGATGAACTCCCGCTTATCAGCAATTCAGTCTGCTGCAGCGGCTATCCTGCTCGTCAGCCTGCTCCAGGCCTGTGCTTCGCTGGATCCCGACTACGAGCAACCCACCGTCATATTAAGTTCGCTGAAGGCTATTCCCTCGGAAGGAATGGCGCCTGCTTTCGAGATTGGACTTCGCATCATCAACCCCAACTCCCAGCCTTTGCGGCTGGAAGGTGTCGTCTACACCATCTCGCTGCAGGGTCATGAACTGGTCAAAGGCGTGGGGAAGGACTTTCCCCTTATCGAAGGCTACAGTGAAGGAACCGTCACTTTCACCGCCAGCGCCAATCTGCTGGCCGGCATCCGGTTCGTTCGCGACATGATGAATTCACCGGGAGAGCCCCTGAATTACGAATTCAAGGCCAGGCTGGACCTGGGTGGTCTTTACCCGTCCCTGAGAATCTCAGAAACTGGTAAGCTCGATCTCGGGAATCAGGGCAAGGACAAGTAACCGGGGTCAAGGATTGGCATCAAGTTTCGGACTTGAATGCCTGCAAAACGCTATCAGCTCGCCACCGCGGGAAACATATACAGTAGCGATCAGCCGCGAGCTACCTCTTACACAAAATCCAGCAACAATGAGCCACCGTCCACCTGGTCACCTTCCTGGAAGTAAAATTCGCTCACCAGGCCATCGGCCGGTGCGCAAAGGGTGTGCTCCATCTTCATGGCTTCCATGATAATTACGGGCTGATCCTTTTTCACCTCTGTGCCTGGCTCCACCAGCAGTTTAACAATTACACCATTCATGGGGGCGTTGAACACGCCTGCCCGGGCAGAGATGTCTTCTTCTCCATAGTCAGCTTGTGCGAGTGAAAATTGCATGGCGCCCTGCTCAGTAAACAGAGTAAAAAGTCCATCATGCGGCACCACCACCACGCGGCGCCGATAGCCGTCGATATCAGCATAGAGTTCATTGCCGTTGAGTTCGCCGGTCACCATTACGGATTTTGCACCCACGGTGATACGAAAACGCCTGTTGCTTCCGCTGCCGATTTCCTCCACCGGAACGTCGTATTCTTTTCCGTTCAGAACAATGGCCCCTGTGTGTAAGGCCGGCTCATTCAGCCGCCAGGCATTGCTGGCGTTCCAGGGTGAAAAGGGGTCGGTGCTGCTGGCTCGTGAGCGCGAAGACTGCTCCATCCTCAGCAACAGGTACAACGATGCCAGAGGCAAATCCTGCACCCGGTCGGTTTCCGAATCGTGGAACAGCAAACCCCTGTGGTTTTCAATAAAGCCGGTATCCAGATCCCCTTCCACAAAAGGCTGGCTTGTGGCCAGGTTGTAAAGGAAAGAAATATTGGTCGTCACGCCGCTGACCCGGTATTCGGACAGGGCTCTGGCCAGCCGGATCAGGGCTCGTTCACGGTTCTCATCCCACACGATCAACTTGGCGATCATCGGATCGTAAAACACGCCGACTCCGTCACCTTGCAGCACACCCGTGTCCACCCGGACATGCCGGTTTTCTTCGGGAGCCTGCAGGTAGGTCAGGGTTCCGGTGGCGGGTAAGAAATCGTGATCCGGGTCTTCCGCATATATGCGCGCCTCGAAAGCATGGCCGTTGATTTCCAGATCATCCTGCTGCAAAGGCAGGGGTTCACCCGATGCAATCCGTAACTGCCATTCCACCAGGTCCTGACCGGTGATCATCTCGGTCACGGGATGCTCCACCTGCAAGCGGGTATTCATTTCCATGAAGTAGAAAGTTCCTTCCCGATCGAGCAGGAACTCCACCGTGCCGGCACCCTCGTAGTTGATGGCCCGGGCGGCCTGAACTGCTGTCTGACCCATCTGCTGCCGCAGGTCCGGGCTCATGCCCGGCGCCGGCGCCTCTTCAATCACCTTCTGGTGCCGGCGTTGCACGGAACAGTCACGCTCGAACAGGTAAACCGCATTGCCGTGACCGTCGCAAAATACCTGGAATTCCACGTGCCGGGGCCGGGCCAGGTATTTCTCTACCAGTAAATCCTCGTTGCCGAAACTGGAAGCCGCTTCGCGCCGGGCGGCGTCAAAGGCCTCGTCAAATTCCTCCGGGTTGCTGACCAGGCGCATACCCTTGCCACCACCACCGGCCACGGCTTTCAGTAATACGGGATAACCCATCTCATCTGCGGCGTTCCTGATCTTCCCGGCAGACTGGTCATTACCGTGATAACCCGGCACCACCGTAACTCCTGCCTCCAGCATGATCGTCTTGGCTGCTGACTTGGAGCCCATGTCTTCGATCGCAGCTTCAGCCGGACCGATAAAAACAATGCCGTGCGTTTTGCACATACGGCTGAATCCGGCATTTTCTGACAGGAAACCATAACCGGGGTGAACCGCTTCGGCGCCGGTCTGCACGCAAGCCTCGATGATCCGTTCACCCAAAAGGTAAGATTCGCGCGGCGGCGCCGCACCTATGTGAACCGCCTCGTCAGCCATTGATACATGCAGGGCATTGCGGTCCGCATCGGAATAGACCGCCACGGTCTTCACACCCATCCTGCGCGCGCTACGGATCACCCTGCAGGCGATCTCTCCACGATTGGCGATGAGGATTTTCTTAAACACTCAATTCTCCCATCACATTCTGAACACGCCAAAGCGGGTTTCGTCTATGGGCCGGTTGAGTGAAGCAGCGATGGCCAAACCCAGAACCTGCCGTGTCTGCGCGGGATCGATTACACCATCGTCCCACAGCCTGGCAGAGCCGTAATAAGGGTGACCCTGATCTTCGTACTTGTCCAGGATGGGTTGCTTGAATGCCTTTTCGTCCTCCGCAGACCATGCTTCCCCGGCCCGTTCTTTCTGGTCACGCTTGACCTGGGCCAGCACACCCGCAGCCTGCTCGCCGCCCATAACGGAAATTCGTGCATTGGGCCAGGTGAACAGAAAACGGGGTTCGTAAGCGCGGCCGCACATGCCGTAGTTGCCTGCTCCATAGGAGTTCCCGATGATCACCGTGAACTTGGGAACCTGCACACTGGCCACTGCAGTCACCATCTTGGCCCCGTGCTTGGCAATACCGTCCGCTTCATATTGCTTTCCCACCATGAAACCGGTGATGTTCTGCAGAAAAACCAGAGGGATTTTACGCTGGCCACACAACTCAACAAAATGCGCGCCTTTCTGGGCAGACTCACCGAACAGGATGCCGTTATTGGCAACGATCCCAACCGGGTAGCCATGGATGCGCGCAAAGCCGCAGATCAGCGTGGTGCCATACAGGGTTTTGAATTCATCAAATTCCGATCCGTCCACAACACGCGCAATCACTTCGCGGACATCGTAGGACTTTTTCGGATCACCGGGGATAATGCCGTAGATTTCACTGGCGTCGAACATGGGTTCCTTTACTTCACGAACATCCAGCCCGACCGGCTTCACTCTGTTTAGCCGGTTCACTGCCCGGCGCACCAGTTTCAGGGCGTGGTGATCATTTTGTGCAAAATGATCGGCAACACCGGACTGGCGAGTATGCACATCGGCGCCCCCCAGTTCTTCTGCGGTGACGATCTCACCGGTGGCTGCCCGGACCAGGGGAGGGCCGCCAAGGAAAATTGTGCCCTGGTCTTTCACGATGATGGACTCATCAGCCATGGCCGGCACATAAGCGCCACCGGCAGTGCATGACCCCATTACCGCGGCAATCTGCGGAATGTTCTGCGCCGACATGTTGGCCTGGTTGTAGAAAATGCGCCCAAAATGGTCCCGGTCGGGAAAAACTTCGTCCTGCCTGGGTAAATTCGCACCACCGGAATCGACCAGGTAGATGCAGGGAAGATGATTCTGCTCTGCAATGGTTTGAGCGCGCAGGTGCTTTTTGACCGTAAGGGGAAAATAGCTCCCGCCCTTGACGGTAGCGTCATTGGCGACAATCACACATTCCTGGCCTGCCACCCGCCCGATGCCGGTAATAATTCCGGCAGCGGCCACGTTCTCACCGTAAACTTCGCGGGCAGCCAACTGGGACAGTTCAAGAAAAGGCGATCCCGGGTCTACCAGGGCATTGATACGATCACGCACCAGCAACTTGCCGCGAGATTGATGCCGATCCTGGTACATCTCTCCACCACCCCTTTTGATCTCCTCCAGCTGGTGGCGCAGATCCCCGACCAACCCCTCCATGCGCTCTGTATTGGTAAGGAATTCTTCTGACCGGGTATTCACCCTGGATTGAATCTGGCTCATGATCCGCTCCCTAAACCGTTTCGTGGAATAACTCGCGGCCAATCAGCATTCGCCTGATTTCCGACGTACCGGCGCCGATTTCGTAGAGCTTGGCGTCACGGAGCAAAAGACCGGCTGGATAATCATTGATGTAACCATTACCGCCCAGCGTCTGTATTGTCTGAAGTGCCATTTGGGTTGCGTGTTCGGAAGTGAACAGGATCACGCCAGCGGCATCCTTGCGGCTTTCACGTCCCCGGTCACAACTCCGGGCCATCGCGTACAGGTAAGCGCGGGATGCGTTAAGAACAGTGTACATATCAGCTAACTTTCCCTGCATCAGCTGGAATTCCCCGATGCTGCGGCCAAACTGCTTGCGCTCGTGGATATAAGGCAGGACCACGTCCAGGCAGGCCTGCATGATCCCAACCGGACCGGCCGCGAGCACAGTACGCTCGTAGTCCAACCCGGACATCAGCACCCGGACACCACCATTTACCCGACCCAGAATATTTTCCGCCGGCACGGCGCAATCTTCCAGGACCAACTCACAGGTGTCGGAACCACGCATGCCCAGTTTGTCGAGCTTGTCTTCCGTGGAAAATCCCGGGGTATCCCGCTCGACAATAAACGCCGTGATGCCCCGTGATCCGCCGTTGACATCGGTTTTGGCATAGATAACGAAGGTACTGGCCTGCGGGCCATTGGTGATCCACATTTTCCTGCCGTTCAGTACGTAATAATCACCCTGCCGGTCAGCCCGCATCCCCATGCTGACAACATCAGAGCCGGAATTGGGCTCGGACATGGCCAGGGCGCCCACCTGTTCCCCGGAGCAGAGTGCGGGCAGGTATTTATGTTTCTGTTCTTCCGTACCGTTTTTTCGGATCTGGTTGAGACACAGGTTCGAATGCGCGCCATAAGACAGGCCAACCGATGCAGAAGCACGGCTGATCTCCTCCATGGCCACGCAATGAGCGAGGTAACCCAAGTGGGTGCCGCCATATTCTTCTTCAACGGTAATGCCCAGCAAACCCATCTCACCCAGCTTGGGCCACAGATCTGCGGGGAAGCTGTTCTCTTTGTCTATCTGCTCAGCGCGGGGAGCAATTTCAGACTGAGCAAATTGGTAAACCGCTTCTCGCAGCATGTTGATGTCTTCGCCCAGGTCAAAATCCAGCGTGGGGTAATTGGTGCTCATTCAGTTCAGTCTCCGCCTGATAAATAATTTATAAAAAAATACTTCATGTTTTTACCTTCACGCTTTTCCGGGCAGTCATTTCACTAAGTGCATCCAGGCACTTGTCTTCCGCATTCCGCAAGTCCAGCAACATGAATTCGAGATCCTGCTGCTGGCTTTTCAGCTCCTCCTGTTTATCCCGAATCCTCGCGAGCA
>Ga0209013_10000356_pt1 | contig 40301 bp, 41 predicted proteins | sample Cruoilmetagenom2_FD_187291 | JGI IMG/M metagenome (GOLD analysis project Ga0209013, IMG submission 187291) | Oil polluted marine microbial communities from Coal Oil Point, Santa Barbara, California, USA - Sample 2 (SPAdes) (version 2) | ecosystem: Environmental > Aquatic > Marine > Oil seeps ...
ATAAAACCTAAATCTTTTTTTTCTGTACTCATTTTAATTATTATTTATATAAAAAAAACTCAACTAAACAAGTTAGCTGAGTTTTTAGTTAATTTATTATTTATGGTAAATACTCATTTTTTAGTGAATTCCTTTCATTGCTTTATTAAGTAAAGGAGAAATTAGAACGGTTATAACACCAATAATAATCATCACCCACATAATAAAAGGGTATAATGGGTAATCAAACTTTTTAAGTATTCCTTCTAGCATACCTGCCATAAAGTTACCAGCTGCAAAACTTGCCATCCATAATCCCATTACCACAGAAACTAATTTTGTTGGTGCTAATTTTGTAATCATAGATAAACCAATAGGAGATAACATTAATTCTCCTAAAGTTAACAGTACATAAACGGAAACTAACCACCAAGGTGATACTTTTATCCCTGAATCTGCAAGACCTTGAGCTTGTGTCATCACAAAAAAGGCAATAGCTCCTAAGAAAAATCCTAAAGCAAATTTCATTGGTGTTCTTGGGTTCCACCCTTTTTTATCTAACCATATCCACATTAATGAAAATAAGGAAGCAAATATTAAAATAGCAAATGAATTTACATTTTGAAACCATGTTGCTGGCATTTCCCAACCAAACATTATACGGTCTGTATTGTCTCTAGCAAATAAACTAAAAGTACCACCGGCTTGTTCAAAACCAGCCCAGAAAACAATATTAAAAACGGCCAATACAATAATTACAGCCATTCTACTCCATTCATCAGCTCCATTTGTACCTTTAAATATAGTATATGATAAACCAACAACAATTGCAGCAAACAATATATAAGTTACAGCTGTTCTAGCCATTTCTGGTAAAAATCCCCAAATGTAAATTACAGCCAAAGTAGCTATAATTAAAGAAATAGAATAAATAACAATGGTTGACCAATCTTTTAAATCTAATCTGTTTTTATCCTTTGGAGTGTTTGGAGGTAAACCATAATGCTCTAATGTGTTTTCTCTCCAGTTTAGCCAAAGTACACCTAAAATCATACCAAAACCTGCAGCTAAAAATCCATATCCCCAATTAACGCTTTCTCCTAATCCACCAGCAATAAAAGTTCCTAAAATGGCTCCTAAATTTATTCCTAAATAAAAGATGTTAAATCCAGAATCTTTCATTGGGTCATTATCATTGTAAAATTCACCTACAACGGTTGAAATATTTGGTTTAAAAAATCCGTTACCAATAATTAAAATACCTAGGCCATAATGAAAAATGGATAACCGAACTTCAGGAGATAATGAATGATCTAAAAAGGAACTTGCAGCTAGAAAAAATTGTCCAACAGCCATAACTAAACCACCAATATATACGGTTTTTCGCTGTCCTAGTAGCTTATCAGAAACCCAACCACCTAGAATAGGAGTTAAATAAACTAAACCAGTAAAAATTGCATAAATTTCTAAAGCAGCTTCTCTGTCTAATCCAAAACCATCTTTTACTAAGGTTGCAGTTAAATAAAGTACCAATAAGGCACGCATGCCGTAATAACTAAATCGTTCCCACATTTCCGTTGCAAACAAGGTATATAGCCCTTTTGGATGATGCTTTCTAAATGGTAATTCTTTCATAATTTAATTGTTTGTTTATTTATTTTTAAATTTTGCTCGATAAAAGTAGTCATTTTATTGTAAAGGTGTAATCGAGTGTTTTTACCTCTATAAATACTGTGTGTTCTGTCTGGATATATTGCTTCGTCAAAAGGTTTATTTGCTTCAATTAACGCATTGGAAAGTCTCATAGAGTTTTGAAAATGAACATTGTCATCGCCGCTTCCATGTACTAATAAAAATTTCCCCTTTAAAAATTGAGCAAAATTTAAAGGTGAATTTTCATCATAACCGGTAGGGTTCTCTTGTGGGGTTTGCATATAGCGTTCTGTATAAACCGAATCGTAAAATCGCCAACTAGTAACAGGAGCAACAGCAATTGCCATTTTAAATACATCGTTTCCTTTTAGTAAGCAATTAGCTGACATAAATCCGCCATAACTCCAACCCCAAATCCCTATTTCTGTTTCATCAATATAAGATAATTTTCCTAATTCTTTTGCAGCTTCAATTTGATCTTGAACTTCATATTTTCCTAATTCTTTATAAGTAACTTTTTTAAAGTCTCTACCTTTAAATCCAGTTCCTCTTCCATCTACACAAACTATTACATATCCTTTTTCGGATAATAATTTGTACCAGTAATCATTTGAACGGTTCCAAGTATTACTTACAGATTGGGAACCCGGACCAGAATATTGTGTCATAAAAAGTGGATACTTGTTATTTTTGTTAAAATTTACTGGCTTTATCATCCAAGCATTGAACGCTCCATTTGGAGTTTTTAAAGTGAAAAATTCTTTTGAAGAAAGATTATAATTTTTCAACTCCTTTGCTAATTTTGAGTTGTTTAATACTTCTTTTATTAATGCCCCTTTTCCATTGTATAAAGTATAAATTGGAGGTGTATTTGCATCAGAAAAAGTATTGATAAAATAATCAAAGTTTTTGCTAAATGCAGCGGAATTTGTTCCAGAGGAATTTGTTAATCGTGTTTTGTTTTTTCCATTTAAGTTTATAGCGTAAATGGTCCTGTTAATAGATCCATCTTCCGTAGATTGATAATAAACAGTTTTTGTTTTTTCGTTAATTCCATAAAAATTAGTTACTTCCCAGTTTCCATTAGTAATTTTATTTTTTAGAGAACCATCTTTGTTATAAAGATAAATATGGTTAAATCCGTCTTTTTCACTAGTCCAAATAAAACTGTTATCGTTTAAAAAAGTTAAATTATTTGTAACATCAACATAAGCTTTATCGGTTTCATTTAAAACAATTTTAGAAGAAAAATTAGAAGCATTAATAAAGTATAAGTTTAAATTATTTTGATGTCTGTTTAAGGTTGTGGCGCATAAAATATTAGCATCTTTAGTCCATTTAAATCTTGGAATATATTCATAATCCCCTAAATCAATTTTCGTGATTTTATTTTTGGCAATATTATATAAATTTAGAGTAACTACTGAATTATTTTCGCCAGCTTTTGGGTATTTAAAATCATGATGAGTTGGGTATAATGTTTTGCCGTAAATATCCATAGAAAAAGTAGGAACATCTGTTTCATCAAATCGTAAAAATGAAATGTTTTCACTGTTAGGACTCCACTTAAAAGCTCTAACAAAACTAAATTCTTCTTCATAAACCCAATCGCAGATACCATTAATAATACTATTTTTTTTACCATCAAAAGTTACTTGAGTTGTGGTATTTGTAATTAAGTTTTTAATATAGATATTATTGTTTTTAGCGTAAGCCACTTTTTTGCTATCTGGAGAAAATGTAGGTTCTTGAATTTTATCTTTATCAATTAATTGTAACGTTTTTGTTGCAATATTGTAAACATAAAATATTCCTAAAGTAGATCTTCTATAAATAGGCTCAATATCAACTCCTAAAATTAATTTAGTTTCGTTGTTATTAAAAGCATAGTTTTCAAAATATTTTAAGTTAGATAAATTTTTACTATCTACAATAGTGGTTATTTTTTCTAGTGTTTTGTAACTATATTTATCTACAGAAGTGCTTCTAGTTTCTTTGTTAAAATTAAGTAATGTGTAAAAATCGCCATTCATAGAATTTAGCTCATTCATTCGTTCCGTTCTAAACGAGCCATTCCAAATTTGTTCTAAAGTGATATCTTTTTTTTGGGCGGTTGCAAGTGTGGTACATGCAACTAAAAACAGGAGTATTTTCTTCATGAAAATTAATTTCTTAAATCAGGTGTCAAGTTTAAGAAAAATTCAGCAAATAAAAGCTGTTAAAATTCATAAAATAATTCGAAATATTTATTATGGAAGTATTAATTTTTAATGATTTATATTTGTTGCCTAGTAAATTTTAAGAAAAAAATGGGAAAAAGTGTTCAAGGTTTTTCAAAGTTGACAAAACTTGAAAAAATAGATTGGTTAATTAAAACATTTTTTAATAGCGATGAAAATATTAAAAGTACTTTAAAACAATATTGGAATTCTAATAAAGTGTTACAAAATTTACACGATGATTTTATAGAAAACACTATTTCAAATTTTTACATTCCTTTTGCAATAGCTCCAAATTTTTTAATAAATGAAAAGGAATTTACTATTCCAATGGCTATTGAAGAAAGTTCGGTGGTTGCAGCAGCATCATTAGTAGCTAAATTTTGGAGAACGCGTGGCGGATTTAAAGCAAAAGTAATTTCATCTACAAAAATTGGACAAGTACATTTTATGTATGAAGGAGATAAACAGAAACTTTATGATTATTTCTCAATAAAAAAAGAAGCGTTATTAGCTGCTACAAAGGATATTACCAAAAATATGCAAAAGCGTGGTGGAGGAATATTAGATATTGCTTTACGAGATAAAACAGAAGATTTAAAAAATTATTATCAGTTGCACGTTACTTTTGAAACGGCAGATAGTATGGGAGCAAACTTTATAAATTCTTGTTTAGAAGCTATTGCCAAAGCGTTTGAAAAAGAAGATATTCAAATAGTTATGAGTATTTTATCTAATTATGTTCCAGAGTGTTTGGTGCATGCAGAAGTAAGTTGTAATGTAGAAGATTTATACGCTGAGAACTCAAAAGAATTAGCCGAAAAGTTTGTGCAAGCAATTCAAATTGCAAATGCTGAGCCACATAGAGCTGTTACGCATAATAAAGGAATTATGAACGGAATTGATGCGGTTGTTTTAGCTACTGGAAATGATTTTAGAGCTATTGAAGCTGGTGCTCACGCTTATGCTGCACGAAGCGGAAAATATAAAAGTTTAACAAATGCCAAAATTGAAAATGGAATTTTTAAATTTTGGATTGAAATTCCTTTGGCTTTAGGAACCGTAGGAGGATTAACAAAATTGCATCCACTGTCAAAATTATCTTTAAATTTATTAGGAAATCCTTCTGCAAAAGAATTGATGGAGATTATTGCAGTAGCTGGTTTAGCTCAAAATTTTGCAGCTTTAAGAGCATTAACAACTACTGGAATTCAAAAAGGACATATGAAAATGCATTTGACAAATATTATAAAGCAGTTAGGTGCAAGTGATGAAGAAAAGAATTTTTTAATCGATTATTTTGAGCATAAAACCGTGACGCATAATGCAGTAGTTGAAGCATATAATAAGTTAGTGAAGGATAAATAATGAATAAGTATTACAGTAACGGAAAATTGCTATTAACAGGCGAATATTTTGTGTTGGACGGTGCAAAAACCTTAGCTGTCCCTACAACTTGTGGTCAAGATTTGGTAGTAGAATCTATAAAAGAACCACAATTAATTTGGAATAGTTTTACCAATACGGGAGCGTGTTGGTTGGAAGCTATTTTCGATTTACCAAAATTACGGTTGGTAAGTGCTACGTTTAATTCAGAAAAGGATGGAGGTAATGATACATTAGCCGAAAACTTAAAAAAAATATTGCACGAAACTCAAAAATTAAATCCAAAATTTTTAAATAATAATAAAGGATTTAGAGTGAAAACAAATCTTACTTTTCCTAAAAATTGGGGATTAGGAACGTCATCTACTTTAATAAATAATATTGCTAATTGGGCAGAGGTAAATCCGTATAAATTATTAGAAAATACCTTTGGAGGTAGTGGTTACGATATTGCTTGCGCTCAAAATAATACTCCAATTTTATATACAAAAAATAGATTTGAGCCAATTATTGAAAAAGTTAATTTTAATCCAATTTTTAAAGAACAATTGTATTTTGTGTATTTAAATAAAAAGCAAAATAGTAGAGAAGGAATTCAACGGTATAAAGCTTTAAAAGGAAATTTAACTTCAGAAATAAGTCTGATTTCAAATTTAACCAATGAAATAGTGGCTTGTAATAATTTAAAAGATTTTGAAAAGCTACTCGTTGCGCATGAACAAATTGTTTCAAAAACTATTCAATTAAACCCAATACAAAAGGAATTGTTTTCTAATTATTTTGGACAAACAAAAAGCCTTGGAGCTTGGGGCGGCGATTTTATTTTAGCAACAGGAAATGAGGATACCCCAAATTACTTTAAACAAAAAGGATTTCAAACTGTAATTCCGTATCAAGATTTAATTTTATAAAGATGCGTTATTCTGAAAATGTCACACTGAGCTCATCGAAGTGTTGTTTCAGAATATTAATTAGTTAATTTATTAAAAGTATGAGAATCTGAACTAAAATCAGGTTGGCGAAAAGAAAAAAAATGAAGAAAAAACTCATAATAATAGGAGGTGGAGCAGCAGGTTATTTTGCTGGAATAAATGCGGCAGAATTAAATCCAAATTTAGAAGTTGTTATTTTAGAAGGAAATAATAAAGTATTACAAAAAGTAAAAGTAAGTGGAGGTGGAAGATGTAACGTTACCAATGCTTGTTTTACGCCACAAGAGTTAGTTGAATTTTATCCAAGAGGTAAAAAAGAACTTCTTGGTCCGTTTCATCAATTTATGACTGGCGATACTATGGAATGGTTTGAAAACAGAGGCGTTTCCTTAAAAATTGAAGAAGATAACCGCGTTTTTCCTGAATCAAATTCATCGCAAACTATTATTGATTGTTTTGAAGAAGCTGCAAAAAATGCAGGTGTTGAAATAAAATTAAGTCATAGAGTAGAAGCTATTATTAAAAAAGAGGATAAATTTTCTATTAAAACAACTTTTAAAGAATTTATAGCGGATTATTTGTTGATAGCAACAGGAAGTAATACCAAAATATGGAATTTAATTTTAAAACTCGGTCATACTATTATAAAACCAGTACCATCTTTATTTACATTTAAAATTGTAGATGAAAGGTTGAAAGATATTCCTGGAATTTCAGTTTCAAATGCTTCAGTAAAAGTGTTGTATTCAAAATTAAAAGAACATGGTCCTTTATTAATTACACATTGGGGTTTAAGTGGACCAGCAATTTTAAAATTATCAGCCTGGGGAGCTTTAGAATTATTTAAAAATAATTATAATTTTGAAATTGAAGTAAATTGGTTATCCAAAAAAACGGAGTTTGTTTTAGAGTTTTTAAAATCAGAAAAGAAGAAAAATGCTAAAAAACAAGTTATTTTAAGGTCGGTTTTTGAAGAAATTCCTAAAAGGTTGTGGGTAAAAATGGTTAAAGCTTCTAATATTTTGGAGACTTTACAGTGGGCACAATTAACCAACATTCAGTTAGAAAATTTAGCAAATCAACTTACAAGATGTAAGTTTAAAGTGAATGGAAAAAGTACTTTTAAGGATGAATTTGTAACGGCAGGAGGAATAGATTTAAAAGAAATAAATTTTAAACGATTTGAAAGCAAATTGCATAAAAATTTATTTTTTGCTGGTGAAATTTTAAATATTGATGCTGTAACGGGCGGATTTAATTTTCAAAATGCTTGGACAGGTGGTTGGATTGTAGCAAATTCAGTTGGAATTTAATGTCAATTTTATATTTTACATTAACCTAAACTTATTTCAGAATCTTATAGAGTAAAATTGAATTATTCTGTAATGTCGCACTGAGCTTGTCGAAGTGTTGTTTCAGTAGTTCCTTTTTTGCAAATTAGTTTATTTAGCCACTTCTCCTCTGTGAGGTTTTAAAGCATCTCTATAAATTTTCATATCTATTTCATCTACAATAATAAAAGCAATGTTATGCATTTCTGAAATTTTTGAAAAATTCACTTCATAAAAGTTCAATTTTTCCAGTTTGGCAAACTCTTTTAAATGAATAGCTTGATGTTCTGCAGTTTTTTCAGCATCTACTCCTCTAAAATCCCAAATTAATTTTAATTTTCTATCCATTTATTTGCTAATATAAATTAATAAATTTCCTTTTTTAAACGATATTTCAATAGTATTGTCTATGGCTTTATTTCTTGTGCCAATTCTTTGTCCAAAAGTTAATTTTTCATTTTCAAGTGGGTATTGCAATCCTTTAGTTTTAATTCCTTCAGCAACTGGAAAAGGAATTAATGAAATATTTTTATTTAAAATATTGGAGGTTGTAAACGTATTTTTAATAAAGAAATATTTTCCAAAATCATCATAAAAAGTAATGTTTATTTTATCTTTCCAAGCTAAGGCCGTACTGATATTTCCTAAAAAATGATCGTGTTCTTTTCCGCTTCCTCCGTAAACATCCATATAATTAAATTTCCTTTCATTTAAAATAGATAAGGCTTTTTCAAAATCGGTAAAATTCTGATTAGGTGTGTTAATTACTTCAACTGAAGTTGGTATTTTATTAATGGAATCAAAATCGCCAGTAACCAAATCGGGTGTTATATTTTTAACTTCAAAATAATTATAAGCACCATCAATAGCGCAAACAATATCATATTCATTTAGACTAGGGAATTCAATTGGTTTTGCTCCGTTTAGTAAAATAAAAGCCTTTTTAGTTTTCATGTTGCGAAATTAACTAAAAAGGCAGATAAATTTTATAATTTGTTTAAATTACTTTTTTAGAATATTTAAAATAATAATTCCAACTCTAGCAATTAAGAAAACGAACATGCCAAACAATGGAGAAAGTATGGCAATCTTAAGACCTCCTGCTAAAATTGCAGGAGAAACATCACCGGCAGCTTCAATAGCATCAAAAGCACCTATTAATCCTAACATTTGACCTAAAAATCCCCAAACCAAAACAAATAAACTGATGGAGCTAACCAAAGTAATGGTTTTATCTCTAGTAGTAGGTTTTACAAAACCTCTAATTAATAATATAATAATTACAATTAAAATAATAAGCGTTGTGTACATAAAAAGAGGTCCACCTTCGTTTAAACGTGCAAAAAATGGGTTTCCCATAAGGAATAAACTTTGTAAAGCTAATAACATAATAAGATTTTTTAAATTAATATTTCAAATGTATTTGTTTGTATGTCCAACCATAAATAAATGCGACTTATAACAATAAAGTTACGGTATTTAGCTTAATTAATTAGTTTTATGTAAAAAGAAGCTAAAAACTAGTAAAAAGTGCAACATTTTTATTGATCTATCGCTAAATTAAATTATCTTTTTAAATTAGTTGCATATTGCAAGTTATGAATTTTAAGAATAAAATATTTAAGTACGTAATTACTATAATTAGTCATTCCATTTTTTGGATGGTTATCTATTATTTTTATGCTTATTTTTTAGGTTATGGTAGCTCAAACATTAAATATGTTAATTTATTCTCTGGGTTTTTAATGCCTGTTACTATATTAATTAGCTACTTTTTAATTTATTATTTAATTCCAAATTACTTACTTACAAAAAAGTATAAATATTTTATTTTATATACGGTTTACACATTTATAATTTCAGTTTATGCAATTATATTATCCATTTTGTATGGGTTAATTTATTCTGAAGGTTATAAAGAGGTAGATACTACACCATTGACTAAAACATTGCCATTCATAGTTTTAGGAGTTTATTTTGTAGTGTTAATTGTGGTTTCATTAAGTTTAATAATGCATAATTATAATTCTATTGTTAAAAATGAAATTTTAAATAGCAAAATATTAAATGCACAGTTAGAGTTAAAAGAGCAAGAGTTAAGGTTTTTAAAAATGCAAATTCACCCACATTTTTTGTTTAATTCTTTAAATACTATCTACGGTTTTGCTTTGAAAAAACGAGATGAAGCACCTGAAATGATTTTAAAATTATCTAATTTATTAGATTATATATTATACCAAATAGAAAAACCAAGTGTATTGCTGCAAGATGAAATTAATCATCTATTAGATTATGTTTCTCTTGAAAAAATGCGATTTCATGATACGCTGGAAGTGATATTTGAAAAAAATATTGAAAATGAAAATTTTCAAATTGCTCCAATGTTATTAATTCCTTTTGTTGAAAATGCGTTTAAACATGGAGCGATTGTTAATGGAAAATTGAAAGTTAATATTTTGCTCAAAACTAAAAAAGATACCTTGTTATTTGAAATTAGTAATACTTCAATGAAAGATGATGATTTTGAAAAAGGAATTGGACTTGAAAATATTAAAAAAAGATTAGAATTGCTCTACCCTTGTGTTCACAAAATTGAAATTAAACAGTTTGAAAACGGCTTTAAAGTGCAGTTGAAAATTAGTAAATTAAAAAAAATTAAAAATGTCTAAAACCATACAATGTATTATTGTGGATGATGAGCCAATGGCTCGTGAAATTTTAGAAAATCATTTACATAAAATAGATTCAGTTAATGTAATAGCTTCTTGTAAAAATGCAGTTGAAGCATTTAATAAGTTAAATTCTAATAAAATAGATTTGATTTTTTTAGATATTAATATGCCAGAAATTTCAGGGCTTTCCTTTGTTAAAACTATAAATAAAAACATTAAAGTAATATTTACAACTGCTTATAGAGAGTATGCTGTAGATGGGTTTAATTTACAAGCGGTAGATTATTTATTAAAGCCAATATCTTTTGAGCGTTTGTTACAAGCGGTAAACAAATATTTAGGTGAAAATCCTCAGGAAAATCCTAAAAAAACATTGGGAATAATTCCAGAAAAAAGTGAATTTATTTTTGTTCGTTCTGATAGAAAAATGATTAAAATTAATTTTTTGGAAATAAATTATATAGAAAGCTTTAGTGATTATATTAAAATTCATTTAGATAAAAAAAATATTGTAACACGAGAAACTATTACAAATATTGAAGCTAAACTTCCTAAAAATGATTTTATAAGAATTCATCGATCCTTTATCGTCTCTATTTCTAAAATTGAATCGTTTACCAATGAATTTATTGAAGTAAAAAAGAAAGCAATTCCAATTAGTAGAAGTTATAAAAAAGATGTGCTTGCCAGATTAGAAAATGTTTAAGTAAAAGATTTATCTTTGCACAAAATTTTTGTTTTGATTGAAACCGACTTTATTTTAAATAATTTTAACACAAATAATATTTCTAGCGGAAGTGTAACTTGGAAAACGCCAAGTAATATTGCTTTAGTAAAATATTGGGGGAAACAGGAACCTCAAATCCCTAAAAATCCTTCCATTAGTTTTACGTTAGATGCTTGTTTTACATTAACAACATTAGAGTATTCAAAATTGAATACTGAACAGAGTAGAAGTGCAGAATCTTATGACGAGAACTTGAAACAAGTTCAAGTTGACGATAGTAAATTTAATTTTGAAGTTTATTTTGAAGGAGCAAAGAAAGACAGTTTTAAACCTAAAATTCAAAAATTCTTTGAAAGAATTGAAAAACAGGTTCCTTTTTTAAAGGATTTTGAATTTGTGATAAAATCTCGAAATTCATTTCCGCATAGTAGCGGTATTGCTTCTTCAGCGAGTGGAATGAGTGCTTTGGCATTGTGTATTATGAGTTTAGAAAAAGAATTGAATCCTTCCATTACAGAAGCATATTTTTATAAAAAAGCATCTTTTTTAGCTCGTTTAGGTTCAGGAAGTGCTTCAAGGAGTATAGAAGGTCCTATAATTGTTTGGGGAAAACATAATGCTCTTAAAGGTAGTTCTAATTTATTTGGTGTAAAGTTTCCATATAAAATTCATCAAAACTTTAAAAATTATCATGACACCATTTTATTAGTTGATGAAGGTGAAAAACAGGTTTCAAGTACCGTTGGACATCAATTAATGGAAAATCATCCGTTTGCACAGCAACGTTTTTTACAGGCAAATGAAAATATATCAAAATTGTCAAAAATTCTTCAAAACGGAAATTTAAAAGAATTTATTAGTTTGGTGGAAAGTGAGGCATTAACCTTACATGCAATGATGATGACCAGCAATCCATATTTTATTTTAATGAAACCAAATACCTTAAAAATTATTAATAAAATTTGGAAATTTAGAGAAGAAACAAACTCAAATATATGTTTTACTTTAGATGCAGGAGCAAATGTTCATATTTTATTTCCAGAAACAGAAAAAGGAATTGTTAGTAATTTTATAACTAATGAGTTAATTCAATATTGTCAAGAAAATCATTATATTTGCGATAGAATTGGAATTGGTGCAAAACAATTAAAAATTGAGAATTAACAATTGAAAATGAAAAAGGAAAATATAATAAAAACTAAAAGTTTTTTATTTTCTGTTAGAATTGTTAATTTGTATAAGTTTTTAACTTAAGAAAAAAAGGAGTTTGTGATTTCTAAACAATTATTGAGATCAGGAACAAGTGTTGGAGCAAATGTAAGAGAATCTGAACATGCAGAAAGTAAAGCCGACTTTATTCACAAATTGTCTATTGCACTTAAAGAAGCTAATGAAACTGAATATTGGTTGGATTTATTAAAAGAAACGGATTATTTAAATGAATTAGAATATCTTAGTATCCAAGAAAATATTAAAGAGATTCTAAAACTTTTGGTGAGTATTATTAAAACAACAAAGCATAAATAATTATCAATTTTTAATTGTTAATTATCAATTATAAAAATTTATGAAAGGACCACTTTTTTACGCAAAAATTTTACTTTTCGGTGAATATGGAATTATAAAAGATTCCAAAGGTTTAGCAATACCATATAATAGTTATCAAGGAGCCTTAAAAAAAGCAGATGTTTTAGTAGAAGATGTTAACAAGTCAAATAGAAATTTACGCAATTTTTATGAATATCTTGCAAACTCAAATCAAGATTTAGTTTCTTTAAGATTACAAGATTTAAAGGCAGATTTAGAGGAAGGAATGTATTTTGATTCTAGTATTCCTCAAGGTTATGGCGTGGGAAGCTCAGGAGCTTTAGTTGCTTCTATTTATGATAAATATGCCGAAGATAAAATTACAGTTTTAGAAAATTTAACCCGTGAAAAACTATTAAAATTAAAACAGATTTTTTCTTTTATGGAATCCTTTTTTCACGGAAAAAGTTCTGGTTTAGATCCTTTAAATTCCTACTTAAGTTTACCAATATTAATTAATTCAAAAGATAATTTAGAACCAACCGGAATTCCATCTCAAAAAGAAGGAAAAGGAGCAGTTTTCTTATTAGATTCTGAAATGGCAGGCGAAACAGAACCTATGGTAAATATTTTTATGAATAAAATGAAGAATGAAGGATTTAGAAAAATGTTAAATGAAGATTTCGCCAAATATACCGATGCCTGTATCGATGATTTTTTACATGGAAATGTAAAATCGTTATTTGGTAATGTAAAACAGCTTTCTAAAGTAGTATTTGACAATTTTAAACCAATGATTCCTCAATCATTTCATAATGTTTGGCAAAAGGGAATTGAATCAAATATTTATTATTTAAAACTTTGCGGTTCAGGTGGCGGTGGTTATATTCTTGGCTTCACACAGGATTATCTTAAAACAAAAGCTATTTTAAAAGATTATAAATTAGAGTTAGTTTATAGGTTTTAACTAATTTTAAAGTTATTGTAAACTAAATGTAATTATAGCTATTTTATTGATGGATTTATTAGAAATTACTAAAAATAACAGTAAAAAAAATGCACCTTTTTATATTAAGGTTTTGAGTTTGTTTTCGGTAGTAAGAGGTTATAATATTTTATTAATTGGAATTGCGCAATATTTAGCATCCATCTTTATTTTTTCTCCAGAAAAATCGTTACGATACGTTTTATTAGATTTTAACTTGTATTTTATTGTGTTCTCTTCTGCTTGTGTAATAGCTTCAGGTTACATTATCAATAATTTTTATGATGCGGAAACTGATAAAATTAATCGGCCAGTAAAAGCTAAAATTGACAGTTTTGTTACTCAAAAAACGAAATTAATAATTTATTTTTTTTTAAACTTTTTAGGGGTTCTTGTTGCATTTTTAGTTTCTTGGAGAGCGGCATTGTTTTTTTCAGTGTATATCTTTTTAATTTGGTTCTATTCCCACAAACTAAAAAGATATCCTTTAACAGGTTTGTTTTTGGCATCTATTTTAGCATTGTTGCCATTTTTTGCGGTTTTTGTGTATTATAAAAATTTTTCAGAAATTATTTTTACGCACGCTGCATTTTTATTTTTCATTTTATTAATAAGAGAGTTAATAAAGGACCTTGAAAAAATTAAAGGAGATTTTACGCACAATTATCAAACTATACCAGTAAAATACGGAGAGCATTTTGCTAAAATATTAATAACATTTGTATCGGTTTTAACCTTAAATCCCATTTATTTTTTGTTAAGATACCCAGAAATTGGTGGTATGAAATACTATTTTTATGCAAGCATAGTAGTAATTATTTCTTTTAATTTAATGTTGTGGTTTAATAACAATGAAAAAAAATATTTAATACTTCATGTAATTTTAAAACTTTTAATAGTGGCTGGGGTATTTAGTTTAGCTTTAATTGATTACTCGGTTATTATTAATAGAATTCTGTTAATAAAATAGTTAAATCTTTCTTATTCAAAGAATAACCTTACTTTTGCAAAAATTTATAAAATGAAACCAAATAAAAACTCGTCGAGAGGACGACAATCTTCCGGAAAAAGAGATTCTAAAAAAAACACCAAAAAAACGGCTGAAACAAAACCTTTTAATAGAAATTCTGATAAAGAAACTAGTAACAAATTTCAAAATAAAAAATCGTATAAAGGAGGAGATTTTAGAAAAAATAATACTCGTTTTAGAGATAAACCAAGTACAACTATAAAGAAAACTAAGCTATCCACAGATAAAGAGGAAACGCGTTTAAATAAATATATTGCAAATGCGGGTATTTGTTCTAGACGAGAAGCGGATGTTTATATAAAAGCTGGTAACGTTAAAGTTAATGGTAAGTTAGTTACCGAAATGGGTTATAAAGTACAACCTACAGATGAAGTTAAATTTGATGATTCCTTAATTAGTTTAGAACAAAAAAGATACGTTCTGTTAAATAAACCGAAAAATTTCATTACCACTATGGATGATGAACGAGGTAGAAAAACAGTTATGGATTTAATTGAAAAAGCAACTAAAGAACGCATTTATCCAGTAGGGAGGCTAGATAGAAATACAACCGGGTTGTTGCTTTTTACAAATGATGGGGAGTTAGCAAAAAAATTAACGCACCCAAAACATAATATTCAAAAATTATATCATGCTAGTTTAGATAAAAAATTAGCTATGAGTGATATGCAGAAAATTGCAGATGGTTTTGTTTTAGATGATAAAAGAGTTATTGTTGATGAAATTGCATATATAATGAATCAATCTAAAAGTGAAATTGGCGTTAAAATACATTCAGGAAGAAATAGAATTATTCGTAGAATATTTGAACATTTTAACTATAATGTGGTTAAATTAGATAGGGTAATTTTTGCAGGTTTAACTAAAAAAGATTTACCTAGGGGAATGTACAGAAATTTAACAGAAATGGAAGTAAATTCTTTAAAAATGCTGTAAATTAAAAATACGTTTAGCGCTAATAGTACCGTTATAAATTTGTAAAATAAGTTTTTTGATTTAAATATTTTTATATATTTGAATAGAAAGAAATTGTTTATCTACCTTGAATTTCAGTTTTAGAAGTATAATTATAATCGTTTAATTATGAATAGAATAATTGTAGATCATAAAAAACTAACTCCTGAAATACTTAACTTATTAGTGGAAAAATTTCCGGATGGTTATGGTGTCAGGGATATTATTAAATTTACAAATCATAAGGGGCAATATATTGAAGCTGTTGAAGTTAAAGCAGAAGAGGCAACCTATTTAGTAAAAATAAGCGATCAACTTGTTGATAGTATGGACAACTTTGATGAACAGGATATTTCAGAGAATATAAATGAAAATCTAGATATTAAAGATATTGATTTAGAAGAAAATTAAAATAAAAAAACCGAACAAAATGTTCGGTTTTTTTGTGGTACCTCCAGGAATCGAACCAGGGACACAAGGATTTTCAGTCCTTTGCTCTACCAACTGAGCTAAGGTACCATTGCCTTAGCGGATGCAAATATAAATGTATTTTTTATTCCTGACAAAACAATTTTTAAAAAATCTGTTGTATTTTTGAAACATACTAAAAAAATAAAATGAACTTAATTATTGATGTTGGAAATACAAGAGTAAAAAGTGCTGTTTTTAAAGGGAGTGAATTAATTCATTCTGAAATATTTAGCTATGAAAAATTAGTGGATAAAGTTAATGAAAGTATAGATAAATTTAAATGTACAAATGCTATAATTTCATCTGTAAGCATTTTGAAAAAAAATCAAATCTCCCAGATTAAAGAAAAAATAAGCCTATTTATTTTAAATTCGAATGCTAAAATACCTTTTAAAAATAAATATAGCTCTCCAAAAACGCTAGGAGTGGATAGAATGGCACTTGCAGCAGCGGCAGCTAATAAATACCCAAGTAAAAATGTGTTGGTGGTAGATGCGGGCACTTGTATTACTTATGATTTTTTAGATAAAATGGGTAGTTATTATGGAGGAGCAATATCACCAGGAATAACGATGCGGTATAAATCACTAAATCAATTTACTGAAAATTTACCATTATTAAGTCCTAAATATGAAAGGGAACTTATTGGAATTGATACAAATTCAAGTATTCATATTGGTGTGGTTACTGGAGTTATAAATGAAATTGATAGTTTTATTGATAAGTATAGAAAAAAAAATAAAGATTTAACAATAGTTTTAACAGGTGGAGACCTTAATTTCTTGAATAATAGATTAAAAAATGGCATATTTGCCAATCCTAATTTTTTATTAGAAGGATTAAACAAAATTTTGACCTATAATTTGTAATAAATGAGAAGAAAAATAATAGTAGTTTGTACACTATTTATTTCCGTAGTAAGTTTCGCCCAAGTTAACAATGCTTCAGCATATTCTTTTTTTGGAATTGGAGAAAAAAATAATCAAACTACAGTAGAACAATTAAGTATGGGAGGTGTAGGAGTTTCTTTTCATGACAGTTACCATTTAAATTTTTTAAATCCAGCTGCAATTGCATCCATAAAATCTACTAATTATTCTATAGCTATAGAAAATGTAAATATTAATGCAAAAGATGCTGTTAATAGTCAAAAAGGTTCTTATACCTATTTATCATACTTGGCTGTTGGTTTTCCTTTAAGTGAAAAAGCAGGTTTTGTTTTTGGGTTACTGCCTAACTCTTCTGTAGGTTATTCATTAACAACAAGTACAAATGATACTGATGGTAATATTGCAGAAGCCTTTTACTATAATGGTAATGGTGGCACAAACAAAGCTTTTATTAACTTTGGTTACAAACCGCTAAAAGGATTTAGTGTAGGTTTGCAAGGTAGTTACGTGTTTGGTAATATAGATAATAGTGTTATAAATCAAAAAAAAGATGTAGCTCTATCAACAAAATACCAAACAGTTTCTAATATAAAAGGATATTCATTTTCTGTTGGAATGATTTATGACAAAAAATTATCTGAAAAAGTGAATATGCATTTAGGTGCAAATTTTGAATTAGAAAGTAATATAGACACAAAAGGTGATGAATATTTCTATTCCTTATTATATGGTGGAGGTGTAGAGTCTCCTAGAGATACGGTGTTAAATGTGCAAAGTAAAGGAACAATCAAATCTCCATTTAAAACTAATTTAGGTGTTGGATTTGGTAAAGTAGGTAAATGGTATGCCGGTTTAGACTATAGTTTTCAAAACGCCATAAATATTGAAGGAGATGTTTTGAGCAACTATACAAGAATAGCATATGATAATTATAGTAAAATAGCAATTGGTGGATTTTATATTCCAAAATTTAATTCTATCACCAATTATTGGCAAAGAGTTACTTATAGGGCTGGTATTAGATTTGAAAACACAGGATTAATGGTAGATGCTTTAGGAAATGGAACAGATTATAAGCCAATAAATGACTTTGGCATATCTTTTGGAGTAGGCTTACCAATGAATAAACATTTATCTAATTTAAACCTTGGATTTGAAGTTGGTAAAAAAGGTAAAACCGCCAATGGATTAGTTCAAGAAAATTATTTTAAATTTAGGGCGAGTTTATCCTTAAATGATAAATGGTTTAAAAAACGAAAAATATTTTAATTATTAAGCAAAATTAATAGATGATGGAAAAAATGAAAAAAACTTTAGTGTTAGTATTATTTTTATTGATTGCGAGTCCAATGGTATTTGCACAAGCTAATCAAGATTGTAGTATTAAATACAATCTATTTAAAGGAGATTATAAAGCTAAAAAATACGATGCAGCCTTTGATAATTGGATGTGGTGTATGGATAACTGCCCTAGTTTATCTATTAATATTTACAAATATGGTATTAAAATAGCTGAATATAAATTAAAAAATGCTAATGAGGCAGACAAAAAAACTGCAGCAGATTTAGTAATGCGAGTTTTTAATCAAAGGTTAAAATACTATCCAACAAAAAATAAAGCAAGAGTTTATAATGATATTGCAACATTTAAAGCAAGTCAAGGTAATTCAGATACTGAAGTTTATAGTTGGTTAGAAAAAGCTTTTAAAGAAGATCCAACAGCATTATCTGGAAAAAATATGTATCGATATTTTGATATTGTTTTAAGTAAAAATAAAGATACTAATCCACAATTAGTGTTTGATACTTATGATCAAGTTGCAGAAGGTGTTGATAAAAAGTTTTCAGAATATTCTAAAAAAATTAATGCAATTAACGCAAAAGATTCTACTCAATTAAATTCTAAGGATATAAGACATAAAAAAATCTATCAACAAATTTTAACTGTGCTAGCACAAGTTGAAGGTGGTTTAGATGCAAAATTAGCATCAATATCTACTTGTGAAAATTTAATTCCTTTAAATAAAAAATATTTTGAAGAAAAGAAAAATGATAAAGTTTGGTTAAAAAGAGCGGTTTCACGTATGTACTCAAAAGAATGTACAGATGATCCTTTTTATGATACATTAGTTGAGCAATTTGTAGCTGCTGATCCTTCACCACAGGCATCTGTTTTTTATGCAGGTATTCTTATGAAAAAAGGACAATCGACAAAAGCTATGGATTACTTTAAACAAGCTATAGATCAAGAAACAGATCCTTATAAAAAAGCACAAGATTTGTTAAGAGTTGCTCAAATATTAAGTAAAAAAGGAAGAAAAGGCGAAGCAAGAAGTAATTGTTATAAAGCTTTAAAATATGCTCCAACCATGGGTAATGCTTATTTGTTAATATCAGGTTTATATGCATCAAGTGCAAATGCTTGTGGAACAGATGTTGTTTCTAAAAGAATGGTTTATGTAGCAGCCCTTAATATGGCAAGAAAAGCAAAGTCTGTTGACCCAAGTATTGGATCAAAAGCTAACAAATATATTAGGGCTTACTCTAAAAATTTACCTACTAAAAAAGATTTATTTGTTGCAGGTGTAAAACCCGGTTCAACGCATAGAATAGGTTGTTGGATTCAAGAAACAGTTAGAGTACCTAACAAATAGTTTTACATAGTTATAATTGATATATTTGTTGTATGACAAAATCAATTAAAAATAATATTAAAAACATTGCTTTTATTCTTTTATTAGCAATGTTTTTTTCATGTACAAATAATGTTAAAGAAGTGCGTGATTTTTTAGCTGATAAAAACTTGCCTATTGGTGAGGCGTATAATATTAACTTAAAACATACAGATTCAGGTAGGGTTGATATAAAAATGAAAGCTAAACTTATGCTTGATTTTAGTAATAGAACTAAACATCCTTATTCAGTTTTTCCTGAAGGAATAATAATAACTACTATTAATAAAGATGGCGATTCTATAAAAATTAAAGGAGATTATGCAAAAAGTTTTGCTAAAACAGAAGTCTCTGAAATTAAACATAACGTTTCGGTATATAATTATGCTCAAAAAAATCGATTAGAAACCAATCAAATTTATTGGGATCAAAAAACACACTATTTTTTCACCGAAAATAAATTTGCATTTTATACTTTAACTGATACCATTTATGGAGTTGGCTTTGAGGCAACTGAAGATTTAAAACATTGGTGGGTAAAAAATCAAACAGGAGTACTAACTATAAAAGATTAAATTATGAGTAAAATTTGGAAATTTTTTGAATATGGATACCTATTAATTGCCATTGTTTTTATTGTGGAAATATTTTTAAATATTGGGAATGATAAGGTATATTTTTTTGTAGTATTTTCAATTTTAGCTATAGGTATGTTTTTCTTTAGAAGACATTTTAGAAAAAAGTTTGAAAATGAAAACAGACACTAAATGGAAACAGAAATTGCTATTATATTAATTTCAATGCTACTTTCTGCATTTTTTTCAGGAATGGAAATTGCTTTTATTTCTTCTAATAAATTTCAAGTTGAATTAGAAAAGAAAAAAGGAGGACTTATTGCTAAAATTTTATCGAAAATAACAGCAAATTCTACAAAATTTATTACTACTATGTTGGTTGGTAATAATATAGCATTAGTTGTTTATAGTTTTTTTATGGGAAAATTTATAGTTGGTTTTTTACCAGAAAACCTGGTAAATGGTTTTTCTATTTTATTAATTCAAACCATAATTTCTACTTTAATTATTTTAGTTTTTGCTGAGTTTTTACCAAAGGCTATTTTTAGAATATACGCAAATGAAACGTTGCGTTTTTTTGCTCCACTAACCTATGTATTCTATATATTTTTTCATTTTATATCCGATTTTATTACCACTATTTCCGATTTTATATTAAAAATATTTTTTCACACATCAAAAGATAATTTTCAAACAGAATTTAGTAAAGAGGAGTTAGGAAATTATATAACCGAGCAGTTAGAAAATAAAAATGCTAATGACGAAGTGGATTCTGAAATTCAAATTTTTCAAAATGCCTTAGATTTTGATAATGTTAAATCTCGTGAAATTATGATTCCGCGTACTGAAATTGTAGCGGTAGATATAACAGAAACTATTAACAATATTAAAAATTTGTTTATTGACACAGGTTATTCTAAAGTTATTGTTTATAGAAACTCATTAGATAATATTTTAGGATATGTTCATGCCTTTGAATTGTTTAGAAAACCTAAAACTTTAAAAAGTATTATTTTACCTATTGAATTTATTCCGGAGAGCATGTTAATTAATAATTTACTTAATATTTTAACTAAAAAGAAAAAAAGTATTGCAGTTGTTTTAGATGAGTTTGGTGGAACTTCGGGTATTATAACTGTTGAGGATATTGTGGAGGAATTATTTGGCGAAATTATTGACGAACATGATACGGTTGAGTTATTAGAAAATCAAATTAATGGTCGCGAATTCGAGTTTTCTGGACGATTAGAAGTAGATTATTTAAATGAAACTTATGCTTTAAATATTCCAGAGAATGAAGCGTATGAAACCTTAGGAGGCTATATTGTATATTATCATGAAGACATTCCTAAACAAGACGAAATTATTGAAATCAATAATCTTTATTTTAAAATGATAAAAGTTGATTCTTCTAAAATAAAGGAGGTTTATGTTAAAGTTTTAGATAAAGAGGTTTAAATAGTATTCAAAATAAAAAATAATTACTTAAACCTATTAAATATAGGTATTTCACTTTTATAATTAAATACTTAATTGTATTTTCGCACACTGTAATAAAAGAAAACAATAATGGCAATATTATCAAAAATTAGAGATCGCTCTATGTTTTTAATCCTAATTGTAGGATTAGCACTTTTCGCATTTGTATTAAACCCAAGTTCTATTCAACGTTTTTTTAGCGCAAGTAAAACCAATGAAGTTGGTGAAGTTAACGGAGAAGTTATTGGAAGAGAGGATTTTGCAAGTCAAGTTGAAAATTATAGATCTAGATACGGATCAAGAGTTTCTCAAATGCAAGCTGTAAATGCAGTTTGGAATTCTACTGTAAGTGAGAAAATTTTTCAAAATCAACTTGAAGAAGCAGGTATAGTAGTTGGAGAAAAAGATATTTGGGATGCAATGGTAGCTATGCCTGAAATTCAAAAATCTCCATTATTTAAAAATAAGGCTGGCCTTTTTGATGAAGATAAATTAAAAGAATATGTTGCAACTTTAGAAGATGATGCTAAAGCGGGAAATACACAAGGTTGGGCAAATTGGTTAAATACCGAAAAACAAATAAAACAAAATTTAGAGCGTCAAGCTTATACTACTTTAGTAGGTGCAGGTTTAGGAGCTTCATTAAAAGAAGCAGAAAGAGATTATGTGTTTAGTAATCAAAGTTTAAGTGGTAACTATGTATTTATGCCATACAGCAATATTGCAGACAGCTTGGTAACGGTTACAAAAAAAGAAATTTTGAACTATGTTAAAGAAAATCCAAATACCTTCAAGCCTGAAGCAACACGTTCTATTCAATATCTAAAATTTGATATTGTTCCTTCTGTAGCAGATGAAGAAGCTGTAAAAGCAGAAGTTGCATCATATATTAATGATAAAGAAGAATATAGTAATGCAGCAAAATCTATTATAAAAATAAATGGTTTAAAAAATGCTACTAAATATGAAGACTTTTTAGTGGAAAATAAATCGGATGTATTAGTAGATAATTCTTATAAATATCAAAATCAAGTTTCAAAAGAAGTTTCCGATGCTGTTTTTAGTGGAAAAGTTGGAGATGTTTTTGGACCATATAAAGAAAATGGTTTATATAAAATTTCTAAATTGGTAGAAGTTATACAAATACCAGACTCTGTTAAATCAAGTCATATTATTGTGCCTTATAAAGGAGCTACTCGTTCAACTTCAATTAAAACACCAGAAGAAGCTAAAAAAACAGCAGATAGTATTTATAATTTAGTGAAAAACAGCGATACTAAATTTAAAGAAATAGCAGATAAAGTTAATTCTGATGGTACAAAAGGTAAAGGTGGAAGTATTGGTTGGGTAACTAAAAATCAAGCTTTTTCAGCATCTTTTGATAAAGACTTTGCTAAATTTATATTTAAAAATAAAACAGGAAGTATTAAAGTTGTAAAGACTGCTTTTGGTTACCATGTTATTAAAATTAATGAGCAAACCAAATTAAATAAAGCAGTTAAACTTGTAACTTTTGCTCGTTCTATTGAGCCATCAGAAGACACAGAAAATTTGATTTTCCAAAAAGCAGAAACTGCTGCATCAAAATTAGTGGATGGCAATAAAATAGATGAAGTTGCTAAAGCTGATGGTTATAAAGTACAATCTGCAGTTAATTTAAAAGTATTATCTGAAAACGTACCAGGTTTAGGAGCTCAACGCCAAATAGTAACTTGGAGCTATAAGCCAGAAAGAGAAATTAGCAACTCAAAACGTTTTGATATTAATATAGGAGATAAAAGAGGTTATGCCGTTGTAGTATTAACAGGAAGAACATCTGCAGATGAAATTAGTCTAAATACCTCTATTATTGCAAAGGTTAGACCTTTATTAATGAACAAGAAAAAAGCAGCATTATTAAAGGATAAAGTTAAAGGAAATACTTTGGTAGAAATTGCTAAAAATGCAACTACTGCAGTTCGTACTGCAAATTCAGTGTCATTATCTAGTCCATTAATTTCTGGTGTTGGTAATGAGCCAGCAGTAGCTGGTGCAATGTCAACTTTAACTTTAAACAAAGTTTCTTCTGTAATTGAAGGAACTAAAGGATTGTTTGTTGTTGAGGTTACTAAACGAGAAAACCCAATTAAATTAGATAATTATAATGGGTTTAGAAATAATATATCTAAAAAATTGCAAGGAAGAAGCTATCAACTTTATCAAGTTTTACAAGATAATGCTGATATTAAAGATTATAGAGCTAAGTTTTTCTAAATTGAGTATAATATAAACATAAAAAAAGGCGAACAATTTGTTCGCCTTTTTTTATGTTTATATTATAAAGTTTTATCTATTCATAGATATTAAAAACTCTTCATTTGATTTTGTATATTGAATTTTATCTTTAATAAATTCCATAGCTTCTACAGGGTTCATATCGGCTAAGTATTTACGAAGTATCCATAAACGTTGAACTGTTTTAGGCTCAAGCAATAAATCGTCTCTACGGGTGCTAGATTTAACCAAATCAATAGCAGGGTAAATTCTTCGGTTAGCAATATTTCGTTCTAACTGAAGTTCCATATTACCAGTTCCTTTAAATTCTTCAAAAATTACTTCATCCATTTTTGAACCAGTTTCTGTTAAAGCGGTAGCAATTATAGATAAAGAACCTCCATTTTCAATATTACGAGCAGCTCCAAAAAAACGTTTTGGTTTGTGTAATGCATTTGCATCAATACCACCAGATAATATTTTACCAGAAGCTGGTGCAACAGTATTGTAAGCTCTTGCTAAACGTGTAATAGAATCTAATAATATTACTACGTCATGACCGCATTCGACCAAACGTTTTGCTTTTTCTAAAACAATATTAGCTACTCTAACGTGTTTATCTGCGGGTTCATCAAAAGTAGAAGCAACTACTTCGCCTCTTACACTACGTTGCATATCTGTAACCTCTTCAGGACGCTCATCAATTAATAAAATTATTTGATAAACTTCAGGATGATTGGATGCTATAGAGTTTGCAATATCTTTAAGCAACATAGTTTTACCTGTTTTAGGTTGAGAAACTATCATGCCTCTTTGCCCTTTACCAATAGGTGAAAATAAATCTATAATTCTAGTAGAAAGCGTGCTATTTTTACCGGCTAAATTAAATTTTTCTTTTGGAAATAGTGGCGTTAAATGTTCAAAGGATACTCTATCTCTAACTACATTAGGACTTAATCCATTAATTTTAGAAACTCTAATTAAAGGGAAATATTTTTCGCCTTCCTTTGGTGGTCTAACTACTCCTTTTACCGTATCACCTGTTTTTAAACCAAATAGTTTAATTTGAGATTGTGATAAATAAATATCATCAGGAGAAGATAAATAATTATAATCGGATGATCTTAAAAAACCATAACCATCAGGCATCATTTCTAAAACTCCTTCACTTTCAATAATTCCATCAAACTCATAATCAGGATCTCGATAACGATTTCCATTGTTTATGCGTTGACCTTTTTGTTGGTTTTGTGGTTTGTTTTTATGTTGTTGATTCTTTTGCGTGTTATCGTTTTGTTTTCTTGGAGGATTAGGATGCGTATTCTTTTGAGTACTCACACTTTGTTTAGCTCTATCTTGACTTTTATTTGGTAAAGGTCTTTTAGCTGGAACATTTTTTTTCGGGGAAATAGTTTCTGTTTTAATTACTGCTTTTTCAGAACTTTCTTGTTTTTTATTTACAGTTGAAGAAGCGACTTGTTTCGGTGCTTCAGGTTTGGCAGTCTCTACATTTTTTTCAACAACTTTATTTGGTGTTTTTAAATTTATAGATAATTGACTGTCTTCTTTTTTCTGATTTTCTGTAGAAGTTTTTGCTTTTTTAACAATTCGTTTTCTTTTTGGTTTGTTCTCTACAGAAGTCGTATTTTTTTTAACAACTTTAGAAGGAGCTGCAGCTTGAATGTCTAATATTAAATAGACTAAGTCTAATTTTTTTAAATGACTGTATTTTTTTGCGCCAATAGTTTTGGCAATTTCTTGCAACTCAACTAAGGTTTTCTCCTTTAATTGGGAAATTTCAAACATTATAGTAAGTATATTTTAATTTTTATAAAAATCTTTTAAGTATCCTAAATTATTTTGTTAGGGATGTTTTGTGAATAATTTGTGGTAAATAGTTTGTTTTAGTTGTAGTTCTGTATTTGTTAAATACACAATGTTATGCAAATATATAAAAATAATTTATATAATTAATCTTTTATTTCTTTAAAAATAAAGCGTATTTTTGCCACTAATTATTTTAAAATGATTCAAAGAATACAAACTCTTTATTTATTACTTGCTGCATTTTTGTCGATTGGCTTAATTTTTATAGTTAATTTATGGATAACTGTTGCAGGAGATAAATTTTTTGTTTTAGATGCTTTTGAAGCTAATAATTTAGTTTTAAAAAGTATTGCAATTTTATTTTTTGCATCGGGTTTATTGGCCGTTATTACTATTTTTTTATTTAAAAATAGAAAATTGCAATTTGTAATAGGGCGAATTATTATTTTGATCAATTTTATTTTATTAGGTATTCTCGTATATTTTTCACAAAACTTATCTGGAGAAATTAAAATTTCTGAGAAGGGTATTGGGCTATTAATTCCAATTATAACTATAATAGTTATCTCTTTAGCTAATAAAGCTATAAAAAAGGATGAAGAGCTTGTAAAATCTGTTGATAGATTACGTTAAACCTAACATCTTAGTATATTTAGTGCAAAAAAACCATTTCGTAATAGAAATGGTTTTTTTATAACGGTTTTCCGTGATAAGAAAAAATCACTATTTTTGGGTATAGATTTAACAAGTTATATACATACATTTGAAAAAGGGAAAATATTGAAAAAGATAAAAGTTCATATTGCAGATGATCATCAACTATTAATTGATGGTATAAATGCAGTGTTGTCATCCGAAAAAAACATGGAAGTCGTTGGGCAATCTCTAAACGGCGAAGATGTTATAAATTGGTTTTATAAAAACACTGCAGATATTCTAATTTTAGATATTAATATGCCAAAAATTGATGGGGTTGGTGTTCTGCAATATTTTTTTAAAAAAAAGATTAAACAGAAAGTAATTGTGCTTTCTAGTTATGACGATACTAAACTTATAAAAGAAGTTTTAAAAATTGGAACTTTAGGGTTTTTATCAAAAAATACCGCTGCAGAAAATATTATTGAGGCTATTAATGCTGTATATAATGGAGAACAATATTTTAGTAAAAATATTCAGAGTAAACTAAATGCCTCTTTTTCCAAAAAATCTTTAAATAATGGTGTAGGATCTAAAGAAAGTGCTTTTTTTAGTACCTTAACTCCACGCGAAATTGAAGTTTTAAAATTGATTGCGGGGCAGTATAATTCAAAAGAAATTAGTAAATTACTTCATATTAGCATAAATACAGTTGAAACACATCGAAAAAATTTAATTTCTAAATTAAATGTCAAAAATGTGGTAGGCTTAGCAATTTATGCGGTTAAAAACAATATTGTTTAATTTCTTTTTTACGTATAACACATAATGAAATTTATAAAACGTATACTATTAATAGTTTTTGTTGGATTGCTTTTTAGTAATATTAGTACTGCAGAAAATCCAATAAAACCTTTTCAATCTCCAATTGATTTAAAGAATAAAAAATTAAAAATTATTCAAAATTTAATTGATCAAGGAAAAACTAAAGAAGCAATTAAAAAGTTATATAAAGTAATTGATGAAGTTGAGGCTAATAAGGATACTGTTGCAATAGTTAATAGCCATAGAATACTTGCAGATATTTTACGTGATAATGGAAATTATAAAAAATCCAACTTAAATTATAGTAAAATAATTCCTTTATTAAAAAATGATTTTGAAACACTTCAATATATTTATTTCAAAAAAGGAGGAAATTTTCAATTAGACGCTATGGTAGATAGTGCTTTGATAAATTATTTAAAAGCAGTTGAAATAAGTAAAAAAGTACCTCGAAAGGAAGATTTAAAAGCAAAAATACATGGTAATTTATCCGGTATATATTATTTAAAAGAAAATTATAATAAAGCAATAGAGCATTCTAAAATTGCTGCAAATTATCAAAAAGAACTTGGTAATAAGAAAATTGAAGCTGGTATTTTAAATAATTTGGGCAGCATTTATTATATGCAAGGAAAATATAATAAGGCACTTAAAGCGTTTCAAAAAGCGCTGGCGTTAGTTGAAAATGGTAAGGATGAATTAGATAAAAAAACTAGGAGATCTGCGTTTATTAATATTGCTTATGCCTATAGTGGATTAAATAATTATAAAAAAGCTTTTGAATTTCAAGATAAGTATACTGTTATTGATGATTCTTTAAAGCAAGAACTAAAGTATAAAGAAATTGCCGAAATTTCATCAAAATATGAGGTTGCTAAAAAGGAAAAAGAGACTGAGGTAGAAAAATCTAAGCGATTAAGGGCAGAGTTGATAACCAAAGGATTAATAATAGCATCTGTTTTGTTATTAATTGCGGTTTATGTGTTTTATAAATTGTATCAATTATCTAGAAAAAATTATAAACTTCAAATAGAACAAGAACAACTAGTTAATAGAGCTAATATTGAAAAAATTAAAAGTGATGCGCAATCAAGAATTTTAGCCGCTACTTTAGATGGTAGATTGGAAGAACGAAAAGAAATTGCGGCAGTTTTACATGACAATGTAAGTGCCTTGTTATCCGCAGCTAATTTGCACTTGTATGCCAGTAAAAAACAATTGGGCTCAAATGTACCAGTGGAAATTGATAAATCTCAATCGATAATTTCGGATGCTTCTAATCAAATTAGAGATTTATCACACAAATTAATGTCTTCTATTTTATTGAAATTTGGTTTAACTGCAGCTATTCAGGATTTATGTGAAAAAACTTCTAATTCCACCATAAATGTTACTAGTAATTCAAAAAATATTACCCGTTTTAATCAGAATTTTGAAATTAAAATATTTAATGTAATTACGGAAATGGTAAATAATATGTTAAAGCATAGTAATGCCCAAAATGGAATGGTTAAACTAGAGCAGTTAAACGGTAATTTGCAAGTGGTTGTATTTGATGATGGTGTTGGGTTTAATTTGGATGAAATTCATGAAAAAGATGGTGTTGGTCTTAGTCAAGTAGAAGCAAGAATTCTTGTTTTAGATGGCCTGATAAATATTAAATCTTCCGAAGCAGGAACACGAATATTTATTTCGGTGCCTATAGAATATTAAGGTCTTTTAAATTCAATTATTTCTAAGTTAGAAATTTTAGCTTTATCAATTTGAAACCGAAGCATGGTTCTAACTTTATGAAATCCGTGTTTACCAATTGCACCTGGATTTAAATGTAAAGTATTCAGTTTTTTATCAAACATCACCTTTAAAATATGGGAATGTCCGCTAATAAATAAAGTTGGTGGATTTTGTTGAATTTCTTTTCTAATTCTGGCATCATAATGATTTGGGTAGCCTCCAATATGTGTCATCCAAACGTTTACATCTTCCATAGTAAATTTTGCATCTAACGGGTATTCTGATTTTATAATGTGATTATCAATATTTCCGTAAACAGCACGTAATGGCTTTAATTTTTTAAGGGTATCTACAACCTCAATAGACCCAATATCACCCGCGTGCCAAACTTCATCACATTGTTTTACATATTTTATTATTTGCACATCAATATGGCTATGTGTATCAGATAAAAGAAGAATTTTTTTCATTTTATAAACTAAAAACAACTAACAAATATGCTGTATATTTGCAGTTGTACAAAAATAACATTTCAGTTGAGATATTTTATAAAACTTGCATATAAAGGAACAAATTATCACGGTTGGCAATATCAACCAAATGCAATTACCATTCAAGAGCTGGTTAATAAAGCATTAAGCACCTTATTAAAATCTACTATTGATGTTGTTGGAGCAGGAAGAACAGATGCTGGCGTACATGCAACAGAATATTATGCTCATTTTAATGTTGATGATGAAATTAATACTGATGAATTAGTTTATAAAGTAAATGCCATTTTGCCAAATGATATTGTAGTTTATGCTATTTTTAGCACAAAGGAAAAATTACATGCAAGGTTTGATGCAACCGCAAGAAGTTATGAATACCATATCTTTTTAGGAAGAAACCCTTTTAAAATAGAAACAACTTGGCAAATAATTCATAAAAAAATAGATGTAGCAGCAATGAACAAAGCAGCTAAATTATTATTAAATTATGAAAATTTTAAAAGCTTTTCACGTTCAAATACTGATGTTAGAACTTATAATTGTAAAATTGAAAGAGCAGAGTGGCAGCTAAATAATACTAATTTAATATTTTACATAACTGCGGATCGTTTTTTAAGAAATATGGTAAGAGCTGTTGTTGGTACTTTGTTAGATGTAGGAACAGGAAGAACTTCTTTAAAGGAGTTCAAAAAAATTATAGAGAGTAAAAATAGAAGTAACGCAGGGCCTTCAGTTCCGGCAAAAGGATTATTTTTAACTAAAATTACATATCCGAAAAATAGTTTAAATGAGTAAAAAAGTAACAGGAAAAGCTTTTGATGTAAAAATTTTTAAACGCTTAATGAGTTTTGCGAGTAAGTATCGTCTTGAATTTATTACTGGTATTGTTTCTGCTATTTTGTTATCGCTAGTTTCAGTGGCTCGACCAATTTTATTGCAAAGAATTGTTCATGTTTATTTTAAAAATGAAGATAAAGTAGGTTTACTTAATTTTTCATTATTAATGATGGTGTTTTTAATTGCCGAAGTTATTTTACAATTTATTTTTATTTATAAAGTAAATTGGTTTGGGCAGCATATTATTAAAGACATTCGAGTGCAACTTCAAAAGCATATGCTAAAGTTTAAAATGACCTATTTTGATAATTCTTCTGTTGGGAAATTAGTAACACGTTTAGTTTCAGATACCGAAACTATAGCACAGTTTTTTGGCCAAGGGTTGTTTATGATAATTAGTGATTTACTAAAAATGATTGTAGTTGCCGTGGTAATGCTATGGATGAACTGGAAATTAGCTTTAATTGCATTCATTATTTTACCAATTTTAATTTATGCAACTAAAATATTTCAAATAGCCATAAAAAGTGCTTTTCAAGAAGTGCGAAAACAAGTGGCAAACTTAAACGGATTTGTACAAGAAAGAGTTACCGGAATGAAAATTGTACAATTGTTTAATCGTGAAAAATTGGAATATGAAAATTTTGTAAAAATTAATGAAAACCATAAAAAGGCACATATTAAAACCGTTTGGTATTATTCTATTTTTTTTCCAATTGCTGAAATTTTATCTTCTATAGCGGTTGGTTTAATGGTTTGGTACGGAGGTTTAGATATTGTTGGTTCTGGCACTACTAATGTTGGAGAAATAATAGCTTTTATTATGATGTCGCAGATGTTATTTAGACCACTTAGACAAATTGCCGATAAATTCAATACCTTACAAATGGGAATGGTTGCTGGAGATAGAGTTTTTGAAATTTTTGATACAGAAAGTCAAATTAATAATGCAGGAACTATTAAAGCAAGCGAGTTTAAAGGAGATATTCATTTTAAAAACATTTATTTTAGTTACATAAAAGGAGAAGAGGTGCTTAAAGGAATTTCTTTTAATGTAAATGCAGGTGAAACAGTTGCTATTGTTGGCGCTACCGGAGCTGGAAAATCAACTATTATTAATTTAGTTAATCGGTTTTATGAAATAAATTCAGGCGAAATTAGTATTGATAAAAACAATATTAAAAGCTATGAATTAGAATCTTTAAGAAATCAAATTGCGATTGTATTACAAGATGTGTTTTTGTTTTCTGACTCTATTTATAACAATATTGTTTTAAATAATAAAGCTATCACCTTAGAGGAAGTACAAAGAGCTGCCAAAGAAATTGGAATTCACGATTTTATAATGAGTTTGCCAAATAATTACAATTATAATGTAAAAGAAAGGGGAGTAATGTTGTCTTCAGGACAACGACAGTTAATTGCTTTTTTAAGAGCTTATGTTAGCAAACCAAGCATATTAATTTTAGATGAAGCTACCTCATCTATTGATTCGTATTCCGAAAAATTAATTCAAAAAGCTTTAGATAAAATTACGCAATATCAAACTTCTATAATTATAGCACATAGATTAACTACGGTTAAAAAAGCCGATAGAATTATTGTTATGGATAATGGAAAAATTGTAGAGCAAGGATCTCATTCACAATTGCTTCGTGCAAATGGGTATTATAAAACATTATATAATATGCAGTTTTCTAATAATGTTGCTTAATTTAAATCGTATCTAATGTTTTCAATAAGTTCCTTATTAGATTTAAATAGAACAAATTCACCATCTTTAAAATAAGATATTTTACTGGTTTCTTCAGAAACTACTAAACAAAGTGCATCTGTTTTTTCAGTAACACCAACCGCAGCTCTATGACGTAAACCAAAATGATTTGGAAGTTGTTTTTGTGATAATGGTAAAACAACTCTTGCTGCAGTTATAAAATTTTCTTTAATAATTACTGCACCATCATGAAGCGGACTGTTTTTGTAAAATATACTATCTAAAATTGGTTTGTTAACTTCGGCGTTCATACTGTCGCCAGTAGATTTTATAAAATCTAAGTTTTGATTTCTTTCCAATACAATAATAGCGCCCATTTTTTTATCCGCTAAACTTTCACAAGCTAAAATAATAGCTTCAATATCCGTAGTGTTTACAATTTCACTTTGTAAAAATTTTAACTGTTTTAAAAAATTTCGTCTTTGTGTAAAATTAGTGGAGCCTAACATTAATAAAAATTTCCGAACTTCAGGTTGAAAAACTATTAAAATGGCAATTGCTCCTACACTTATTAATGTTCCTAACAAACCACTTAACATTTCCATTTGTAGTGCTTGTGTAATTTTCCAAATTAATACTACCAAGGCAATACCTATAAAAATATTTATTGCTACGGTACCTTTCAATAATTTGTATATATAATATAGTAAAATTGCTACCAGTACTATATCTAAAATATTGAGGATAGAAAAATCTAAAAAATCTAACATGGAGCTTGTTTTTGTAAAAATAGAAAAAAGTTATGATAATAAATAGCTAATTACAATTGCAATTTGGAACTTTATTTTTATCAAACACAAATAGTTCTTTATCGACCTTAATTTTTTTAGTTTTAAGGTTGTTTATTAAAGTTAAATAATTTAAAAAATCTTGATATAATAAATCTTCATTAAAATTTAAATGCAGCAATGTTGTTTTATTTTCTGAAGAGAAATTTATAAAATCGATTATTGTTTTTTTAAATTCGGGATAATTAATTTTAGCATCGTTCAGAAGTGCATAATTTTTATTAAAAGTTATATTGATATTGTTGAAATTAATATATTTTTTGGGACTTCTTTTTATTACGTATTTTGATAATAAGCTATCTGTTTTAAAAGAAATAGAATCAAAAGGTATAAAAGATAACTTTTTGGTAATAGTATCTGAATAACTGAAATAATCATGCATTCCTTTTTTTGAATGTACTGAGTTTGCATGTTTATATTGCAGTTTTTTTATGGAAGAAATAATAGTTTTTAAAGGTAACCGTTTGTCTATATTGTAAATCCAATGTGTAGTGGCAATAGTATTTTTTCGATTAACATCTGCAATAGTATCTTTGTCTTTTAATGTGAAAAACATCCATACTTCAGAGTGGTTATAAATTATTTCTTCAAAACCTTTATTTGGCAGCGTAGGTATTTTTATTTCTTTTTTTTGACAGCTAAATAAACTGACTACTGCTAATAAAATTATTATTTTTTTCATGAATTATTTTTTAGTAAATCTACAATTTTAATACATTCTATTGCTTCTTTTACATCGTGTACTCGTAAAATATTTGCGCCATGTAGAAGTGCTATAGTATTTGCGGAAGATGTTGCGTTAAGTGCTGTTTCAGGATTAATTTGCAATGGTTTGTATAGCATAGATTTACGAGAAATTCCAACTAAAGTAGGAACATTTAAATTTTGAAACATGTTTAAATGATGCAAAAGTTGATAGTTATGTGCCACAGTTTTTCCAAAACCAAAACCAACATCGGTTATAATATCATTAACGCCTAGTTTTCTAAGTTGGGCAATTTTATCAGAAAAATAAAAAAGCAAATCTTGTACAATATTATTATAATTAGGATCTGTTTGCATATTTTCTGGGTTTCCTTGCATATGCATAATAATATATGGCACTTGTAATTCAGCAATGGTTTTAAACATATTTTTATCTAATGTGCCTGCCGAAATATCATTTATAATACTAGCTCCGTGTAAAACACATTGTTTAGCTATGGAACTTCTAAAAGTATCTATAGAAATTATTATTTCTGGAAATGTTTTTACTAGAGTTTTAACAACAGGTAAAATGCGGTTTAATTCTTCTTTTTCTGAAATAGGTTTTGCTCCTGGGCGCGAGGAATAAGCACCAATATCTATAAAAGTAGCGCCTTCAAAAATCATTTTTTCAACGTGGTTAATTATACCTCTTTCGGAAGCGTATTTCCCTCCATCAAAAAAAGAGTCCGGAGTTATATTTAAAATTCCCATAACTTTAGGAGAAGATAAATCTACTAGTTTTCCTTTACAATTTATGCTGTACATTAACTTACCACTTTATTAATTACTTTGGTTATTTTAGGAGCGTTATACGTCTCCATTTTTGTGATTAAATCTTCAATAGAGTTGGCAATAAGTAGCATTTTTTTATTAGATTCTTTTAAATATCCTTCTGTAACCATAACCTCTAATTGTTTAATTAAAGGATTAAAAAAACCATTAGTATTTAAAATACCAATAGGTTTTTGTTCAATTCCTAATTGACTTAAAGTTAAAGCTTCAAAAATTTCATCTAAAGTTCCAAATCCGCCGGGCAGCGCAATATAACCATCTACCATTTTGCTAATGGTAACCTTGCGTTCACTCATTGTTTTAGTAACAATCATTTCTGAAATGTTTGCATGGGCAACTTCTTCATGTCGTAGTAATCCAGGAATTACTCCGATAACGTTACCTTCTTTTCTCAACATTGTGTCTGCTATTGCTCCCATCATTCCAATTTTTCCTCCACCATATACTAAACTAATTTTATTTTCAGCAAAATAGACACCTAATTTAACGGCGTCATTTTTATAAACGTCACTAAATCCTAAGCTAGAACCACAAAAAACGGCAATTTTATTCATAATTATAAAGATGTTTTTTTATTCCTTAAATTTGTCCGAAATTTACGCAAATTAAAGTTACATGCAACAAACTTCAAAACAGTATAATCAGGTTGTTGAAAAATGCCGAACCTTATATATTAATAAACTAAAAGATTACGGAAGTGCTTGGCGAATTTTAAGATTGCCTTCGCTAACCGATCAAATTTTTATTAAAGCACAACGGATTAGACAGCTACAAGAAAACAGTACAAGAAAAGTAGATGAAGGAGAAGTTTCTGAATTTATTGGAATAATTAATTATTCTGTAATGGCATTAATTCAATTAGAAAAAGGAATTGCAGAGCAACCAGATTTAGATGTTGAAACTGCAACAACCTTGTTTAATAAACATATTGAAATCACCAAGGAATTAATGGAAAACAAAAACCATGATTATGGAGAAGCTTGGCGAGAAATGCGTGTAAGTTCCTTAACCGATTTAATTTTACAGAAATTATTGAGAGTTAAACAAATTGAAAATAATAAAGGTAAAACTCTTGTTTCAGAAGGTATAGATGCTAATTATCAAGATATGATTAATTATGCTATTTTTGCTTTAATTCATTTAAAAGTAAATAAATAATGAAAATTGCTATTCAAATTTCAAAAATAATTATTGGAATCACTTTTATATTTTCTGGATTTGTAAAAATGGTTGATCCATTAGGTACCAGTTATAAATTACAGGAATACTTAAGTGCTGATGTTTTGAATTTGGAAAGTTTAATACATTATGCTTTACCATTATCAGTGCTATTAATTTTTATAGAATTTTTTCTTGGAGTTTTGTTATTAATAGGCTATTTACCTAAAATTACCATTTGGGGTTTAGTACTTTTAATAGGGTTCTTTTTGTTTTTAACTTGGTATTCTGCCTACTATAATAAAGTTACGGACTGTGGTTGTTTTGGAGATGCGGTAACTTTAACACCTTGGCAAACCTTTTATAAAAATGTATTCTTCTTAATTTTAATAATTTTCTTGTTATTTAATAGTAAGGAAATTAAACCAATTGGGGGAATTCCTTTGTTAAAATGGATTTCTTTTTTATCCTTTATAGGAAGTTTTACTTTAATGTATTACGTATTATTACATTTACCAATTATTGATTTTAGACCGTATGCAGTTGGAAAAAATATTCCTGCACAAATGCAATTTGTTGGAGATGATTTACCACCAGTTCATGATTTTTTATTAGAAACTAATGATGGAGAAGATTTAACAAATAAAGTATTAGAATCTCAAAAAGTTCTATTAGTAGTAATGAATACTATTGAAAAAAGTAGAAAGGGAGCTTTTAAAAATGTGAAAAAAATTACAGACAAAGCTATTAATGAAGGTTATTTGGTTTATGCATTATCTTCTTCATTAAATGATACATTTGTTGAATATAGGAAAAATAACAATTTCAATTTTGAAATGTTATTTTGTGATGAAACTACTTTAAAAACAATTGTAAGGGCAAATCCAGGTGTCGTAATTTTAAATACTGGAACGGTAAAAGGAAAATGGAACGCTAGAGATATAGATAAAATTAATTTATAACAATGAAACAGGTTTTATTAGTTTTCTTAGGAGGTGGTTTTGGAAGTGTTTCTAGATACCTATTAAGTAAATGGGTAAATAATTTTGATACAAACCTTCCTTATGGCACTATGCTATCTAATGTGTTAGGAAGTTTGTTAATTGGTGTTATATTGGGGTATTTAGCTAAAACTCCTCATTTGTCTCAAAGTCAATCATTGCTTTTAGCTACTGGTTTCTGTGGAGGCTTTACCACCTTTTCTACTTTCGCATACGAAAATCACGTCTTTTTTAAAAATGGAGATTACCTTCATTTTTTCGCCTATACTACTAGTTCTTTAGTGTTAGGTTTTACCGCCGTATTTTTTGGGTTATACTTATCTAAATTGATATAATTCTTTAAAAATAACCTTTTTTTAAATTTCTATCATTACAAAATGATAGAAAAATATACTTATATATTATTTACCCATTAAAAAAATAGGGTTAAAAATATTAAAAATATAAAAAGATAAAATCCACCCCTTAAAAAATAGGGGGTAAAAAAATATAAATATATATTTGACAAAAATAACCTATAAAAATTATTTTAATTATGAAGAAAATCGAAACAATTATTCGAAAATCAAAATTTGATGAAGTAAAGGATGCCTTACATCGAATAGAGGTCAATTTTTTTAGTTACTGGGATGTAACAGGAGTTGGTAATGAAAAGCAAGGACACGTATATAGAGGTGTTAGTTATAGCACAAGTGATATTCAGCGAAGGTTTTTATCCATTGTAGTTTCTGATCCTTTTTTAGATAGAACGGTTGAGGCAATTATTAAAGCAGCTTATACGGGTAATGTTGGTGATGGTAAAATATTTGTTTCAGATGTTATTGAGTCTTATAGAATACGAACAAGTGAAAAAGGGGCTGATGCTCTTAAGTAAACAAAAATCAAAAAAATTAAATTAACTAATTAAAAAAATATTATGGATACAAATGCAGTATTAGACTTAATGTGGGTGGTAATTTCAGGAATTTTAGTGTTTTTTATGCAAGCAGGTTTTACTCTTGTAGAAACTGGTTTTACTAGGTCAAAAAATACAGGTAATATAATAATGAAAAATATAATGGACTTCTGTATTGGGAGTTTATCTTTTTGGGCTTTAGGTTATGCACTAATGTATGGTGATGCAGCAGGTACATTTGGGGCATTAATTGGGAAACCATCCTTATTTTTTAGTAACCCTAATGAAATGCATAGTTTATTTTTTCAAACAGTTTTTGCTGCAACTTCAGCAACAATTGTTTCAGGTGCAATTGCAGGAAGGACTAAATTTTCAACCTATTTAATATTTTCACTTTTAATGACACTTATTATTTATCCAATTTCTGGACATTGGGTATGGCAAAGTGGAGGTTGGCTTTCTAAACTTGGATTTATTGACTTTGCTGGGTCAACAGTTGTACATTCTGTTGGAGGATGGGCAGCTTTGGTCGCGGCTATTTTGGTTGGACCAAGAATTGGAAAATATGTTAATGGAAAATCAAATGCAATTCCAGGTCATAATTTATTAATAGGAGCCTTAGGTGTATTTATACTTTGGTTAGGTTGGTTTGGATTTAATGCAGGATCGCAATTAGCAATTTCAGGTGACAATGCTAATGCCGTAGCCGATATAATTATAACTACAAATTTAGCAGCAGCAGCAGCAGCAATAACGTCCATGTTTGTAACATGGTATTCTTACGGTAAACCGGATATTTCAATGACCTTGAATGGCGCTTTAGCAGGCTTGGTAGCAATAACTGCTGGTTGTGCCGCAGTTAGTCCGGCAGGTGCAGTGGTAATAGGTATTATTGCTGGTGTTGTTGTGGTTTTTTCTATTGATTTTATTGATAAAAAATTAAAAATTGATGATCCTGTTGGTGCAATTTCAGTACATGGAGTTACAGGAGCTTTAGGAACATTATTAGTAGGTGTATTTGCTAAAGATGGAGGATTACTTTATGGAGGTGGATTTCATCAATTAGGGGTTCAGGCAATTGGTGTTTTTGCCATAGCAATTTGGGCAATTGTTGCTTCTTTTATTGTATTGTTTATTTTGAAAAAAACTATGGGGTTAAGGGTTTCTAAGGTAGAAGAAGAAGAAGGATTAGATAAACATGAACACGATATGAGTGTTTATAATTAAACACATTTTAAACATATAAAAAATATAAAATATGAAAACATTTAAAAAAATATTACCAATGTTGATAACGTTTGTATCAATTAGTAGTATATATTCACAAGAAGAAAAAAAAGAAGATAATAAATTTAGTTTAAGCGGGTCAATTGATGCCTACTACCAAACAAATTTATCAGCGGCAGATGATGTAACGCAATTTTTCGGATCGTCATTTGCAAATGAGCTAGGTTTTGCGCTAGGAATGGCTAATGTTGTTGCTGAATATAAGGGTGAAAAATCAGGTGTTGTAGCAGATTTTACCTTTGGTCCTCGTGGAGATGACGCTACAGGTGGATATAACTTGAATCAACTATATGCTTATTTAAAAGTTTCTGAAAGTACAACGTTTACCATGGGACGATTTAATACTTTTTTAGGGTATGAAGTAATTTCACCTATTGGTAATTTTAACTATAGCACTTCATATTTGTTCTCAAATGGGCCATTCTCACATGTAGGTTTAAAAGTTGATTTTACTTTATCTGAAAAATCAAGTTTAATGTTAGCAGTTATGAATGTAACGGATGTTAATAATAATTTAACTGGAGCATATTCTATTGGTGCTCAATTAGGTATTTCAGGTCAATATTTAAATTTATATTATGATAATGGAGAAGCTTTAGGTTTTGAAATTGATTATACAGGTGGTTTTGATGTTTCAGAATCTTTCTATTTAGGAATTAATGCGGCAATAGCGGATAATGATGGTGAAGGATTTTACGGAGCAGCTTTATATCCTAAGCTAAGTCTTTCAGAAGATTTTTCTTTAGGTTTTAGAGGAGAATATTTTTCAACTAAGTCTGATATAAATGATGATTCAAGCGTTTTTGCCACAACTTTAACAGGAAGTTATAAAGTTGAGAACTTAACAATAAAACCAGAATTAAGATTAGATACTTGGGGTGATGTAAAACCTTATGTTGGTAAAGATGGTGCATTATCTGATAATCTATCATCGTTCTTAATAGCTGCAATATATTCGTTTTAACATAACAGCATTAGGGAAATCCTATTTATACAAATCTCTAATTAAATAATAATTGTTAATTATTTTAAGTTTAGCCTATTCAGAATAATTTCTGGGTAGGCTTTTTAATTTTTTTTAACATAAGCTTTTACACCAGCAAGTATTTCTATGTTTAAACTATTTTCTTTAGGCGGAATAGGACAAGAATAACGATGACTATATGCACAATAAGGATTATATGCTTTATTAAAATCTATTTTTATAGTTTTTGTACTTTTTGAAGGCAATCTTAAATCTAAAAATCTTCCACCTCCATAGGTTGTTTTTCCATTGGATAAATCGTTAAATGGTAAAAATAGGTAATCCATATATTCAGGATTATTTAGCAAATCTTGACTTTGATATACGTTTAATTTAAAATCTTTTCCATTTAATTTAAAGGATGCAATAGCAAAAATTCTATACAATTGAATTTCTGTAGTAGTAGTTTGCATTTCAATTATAGGAGAATTTGGCGTAAATTTTAAATTGGCTACTACTTCATAATTTTTATCAATAGGGAAAAACTCTAAAGATTTAAAAGTATTTAAATCTTCCTTGGTTAATGGCGATGTTTTAGGATTGTTATATTCAACATTTAATTCATATTGAAATTGTTTAATTTCTTCAGAATGGCTTGATGCTTTTTTAGTGCAACTTAAGGTAGCAATAATTAAACAACTTAAAAGCAGTACTTTTCTCATCGATTTTAATTTTTACCAAATTTAAGAAAAGGATGTTAATTTTTAATTTTATTTTAAAAATAGTAGCATAAAATATCAATTAAACTAT